>Ga0208195_1001243_pt1 | contig 28860 bp, 21 predicted proteins | sample AD_UKC077_MetaG_FD_184441 | JGI IMG/M metagenome (GOLD analysis project Ga0208195, IMG submission 184441) | Active sludge microbial communities of municipal wastewater-treating anaerobic digesters from USA - AD_UKC077_MetaG (SPAdes) (version 2) | ecosystem: Engineered > Bioreactor > Anaerobic >... | reverse complement strand
CCACGGGGGTAAGGGGGACTGTGCCCACGTAGGGAAAAAATCAGCCTTTTCGAGGCTTCAAAGCCAATCCACTTCCGCTTTGCCCCATAAATCCGCCTCGCCCCGCTCTGATGAAATATTCGGGCTAACGCCCCAAGCTCGGCGACGTGCGCCGACAGCGAGCGTGGACTGCAAAGATGATGTTCGAGTTATCATAATCGTTCGCCTACCCGGCGGAGCGGCGGTTCGCTGCAGCGCATGGTGCGGCAACACATCTTAATCCCACCACCAATACAAAAACTGTGACGGCGCAAGCAACATCGCGCCGAAGCATAAAAGACACGCGAGAGCATATACTCCCAAATAATAAAGGCAAACTCTCCAGCGCCGAATCAACAAACAAAGCAGAAAGGCAACAGGCCATGCAAAAATACTGACCAGCAATAAAATGCCGAAATACCCGGTTGCAATCGAGGCGTGTGTAATCAGTGGTGCTGGGAAACCGCGCTCGCCGATGGATGTGGGCCACGCTCCGAGACTCTGGTGCATGTGAATCGCCAGCGAGTAAAAGAAGGCGAGCATCAACAACGACGGAGACACAGCGACGATGAATCCGATGCGAGACTGCCTGGCAGGTCGCATGCGAAAGGCAACGACAATCGCTGCCAATGCGGGAATACCCGCGAGCAGCGCGAAAAGTAGGATGGGAGATGTGGCCGTTTGCATGACGCGCGGTGCCGCCTAACATTTAAGTGAGCGACAGTTGCATTGGCCTGTTTGTCGCCAGATCATGGTGTGCAAATTGTGAGCGCATTCCAATTCCTTGTCAATCTGTGAGCTTGCCAAAGCAACCCGCCTTGTTGTCGCCGAGTCTGAAGTCAAAGCGACTGCGCCTGTTGTGCGCTTGGACTCTAATTCCAAGTTGCCAGAACGAGGTCGGAAAGGAGGTCATGGCGTTGCGAATGGAAGGCCGCTCAAGCATGCGGTTTGCGGCGCACAGCGATGGTTTCCGCAAACAGATCGAGGACGTGCGGGCGCGACAGCGTGCCGACGAGCCGCAGGCCTTGCAAAGGGCTGACGACGGAGATGTTCGGCTGGTGACTAGCGCGAGGAAATTTTTCGGGCCGGACGCGGGTCGGCCCACAAGCGGAAGCCGCCCAAGAAGGCGTTGGCGTTGTCGCCGGCACGGCAACCGGGCGGGAGTTTTTTGAAGCGATGCACATTGCCGCCGCCGAGCACGACGTCGTCGGGCAGCAGCGCGGCGGTCAACAGCTTGACGACGTTGTTGACGTGCTGCCGCCATTTGTGTTCGCCGAATTTTTTCAGGCCGCGAATGCCCAGATAATCCTCAAAGGTCGCATCGCGATAAGTGAGATGCGCCAGTTCCATGGGGATCAGGACGCCGTCGGCAACCATCGCCGAGCCCAAGCCCGTGCCCAGGCCGAGAAACAGCATTTTGCCGTCGCGATAACTGCCCAGCGCCTGCATCGCGGCGTCGTTGATCATTTTTACGGGGCGTTGGAAGGCGGCCGGGTAATTGAAGCGCATCCACCCTCGGCCGAGATTCCACGGCTCTTCCGTTGGCCGGTCGTGCAGCACGGGTCCGGGATAGCCGAGGGAAACGACATCATAAGGCCAATCGGCGGTTCGCTGGCGGACTTCGGCGACCAGTTGCCTGGGCGTCAGCGTCGGACCGGAATCAAACTGCCGATGAACGGACTGGCCGGTGACCAGGATTTTGACGTGGGTGCCGCCGATATCAATGACCAGCACCCGGCGGCGGGGGCGACGCGCGGCGGATTTTTTTGCCGCGCCCGGTTGGCGTTCGTTTTTTCTCATTCGGCGGATGCTTGTCGTAAACCCAGGCGCTTCAAGCGCGCATGGCCCCGCCATGCTGCGTTGCCGTGGAAGGGCAGGCAAGCGGTCTTTGCGCCGGCGGCACTTCGCAAAAGCGTGCTGCGTAAGAGAAACGCGCGTCCTTGCTGCCGGGGCGGCGTGCGTTTCCCGAAGGCAAGAACTCGTTATTGCTTTTTAAGCCGCGCCTCGAGATAGGCTTTCAATACCACCACGTTATTATGTTCCGTATCGTGCGAGCTGAATAACAAGGTGGCATCCTCTTTTTTCACCGCGTCGAGGAGCGGTTGCCAGGCGGCCTTGTTGGCGTCCAACTCGGCCCGATAGCGTTTCTGGAATTCAGGCCACTTGGCCGGATCGTGACTGAACCATTTGCGCAACTCGGTGCTGGGCGCCACGTCGCGAAACCAACCGTCCAATTTGGCCGCCTCCTTGGTCATGCCACGCGGCCAGAGCCGTTCGACCAGATAGCGTTTGCCATCGCTTTTGGCCGGCGGATCGTAAACGCGTTTGATCTGAAGCATACGTCCCCCATGTTTCCATCTCCGGTTCAATAACCGCCGAAGTCTTCCAGGCGGATGTCGTCATCGTCCACGCCGGTCTGGTTGAGCAACTCATGCACAGCGTTGACCATGCCCGGCGGGCCGACGAGGTAATAGATGGGCGAAGTGGTTTCGCTGGTGTATTTGTTCAGCAATTCGGGCGTCAGACGACCTTTTTCTCCGGACCAGTTTTCGGCGGCTTCGGCGTCGGTCATGATTGGGACAAATCGGAAGTTGGCGTTCTGTTTTTGCAACCCGGTCAGTTCGTCCAGAAATGCCGTGTCCTGCGGTCGGCGGTTCAGGTAGAGCATCAGTAATTTATGCGGTAGATGCTCGTGCGCCGCCCGCACCAGCATGCTGCGCACGGGCGTGACGCCGATGCCGCCCACGATGAACACGGCGGTGCGGGCGGTGTTGTTGTGCAGAGTCAGGCTGCCGTTGGGGCCTTCAATCTGCACTTCGGTCCCGAGCGGAAGCTGGGCCAGCACCCGTTTGAAGGCCGAGTCGCGCAGGCGGGTGGCGACCATCAGAAAATCCTCGTGCGGCGCGCTGGTGATGGACAACGCGCGCCCATTGCCTTCGGCGTCGGTCTCGCTGGGGTTCAGCAGGGTCAGTTCCAGGTATTGGCCGGACCGAAAAGTGAAGCCGGCCGGCTTCTCGAATTGGAACGCCATGGTGCGTTCGGCGACGGTGATCCGGTTTTTCAGCCGGACTTGATATTTGTTGTCTGCGGTTTGCGTGCTCATTTTATTTTCCTTTCTGCGGCAATTTTTACTGTGTTTCCGCCGCTGATTCAATGCGGCGTCTCTATGAAATGTCGGCCAGAAGCGTTGCTTGGGTTTTCCGGATGGGCTGGTTGCGATGCCCTCTCTACGTTGCTTCCTCCCCGCGGAATTGCAGCGGGAGACTGGCAAAACCGCTGGCCGGATAAACGGCCAACGTGGGTGGTTTATCTAGGACGGTCAGGATGGCCGTGGTGCGTCCCAATAATTCCTCCATGAACACCCGCAACTCGAGCCGCGCCAGGGGCGCACCCGGGCAAACATGGATGCCCGCGCCCCAGAGCAGGTTTAGGGAGGGATCCCGATCCAACCGGAAGGCGTCGGGCGCGACGAAGACGGCTTCATCGCGATTGGCCGAAATCCACATCAACGTAATGCGCCCGCCGGCATTGATTTGCCGGCCGCCGATCTGCACCGGGCGTTTGGCGATCCGCCGGTTGGCCACCAGCGGCCCGTGGATGCGGAGGATTTCTTCAATGGCCGCCGGAAGCAGGCGGTGATCGGCGCGCAACTGCGCTTGCACCTCCGGCTGTGTGGCCAGGAACTCGGTGAGAATCCCCGTGGCCGCCGCGATGGTGCCGATTTCGCCGACCGTCCAATTCCGCAGGATGCTCGCGATTTCCTCGTTGCTCAGCGGGCGGTCCCACACCTGGGCGTGCATCAAGGCGGCGGTGAGATCGGTTTCAGGGCCCGCCCCTGCTTGCAGCCGGGTTTCCAGCAGGTCGTCAACGATGCCCTCGAATTCCAGCGCGATTTGGGACATGGCTTTGCGGTCCTGCGCCAGGGTGGCTTCGTGGTTCTTGCGGGTCCATTGCGCCAACGGTGTGTGCAAGAGCGCCGGCCAGCCGAGGAACGCGCATTGGGCTTGCACGGCAAACGGCCGGGCCACGGCGCTGATGAATTCCACCTCCGGACGCGCACTCAACAGCCGGGTGAGGTTCGCGGCGGTTTCCCGGCAAACGGGCTCAAAGGCCGCCACCCGTTCGGCGGAAAAAAAGGGCTCAATGAGGCGCCGGTAGGCGGTGTGTTCCGGCGGGTCCATACCGTTGGGCACAGAGAGGTGCCGGGACACCGCATTGCTGAAGGTCTCATGATCCAGCAACACGCGCAGCACGTCTTCGTGGCGGAACAACGACCAACCCAGGAACTCGCTGTACGCGACGGGGCAGCGGCGCCGCATCGCATCGTACGCGGCGCGCTGGTCGCGCAACACTTCCGGCGCCGTGGGGTCCCAATCGGGCGCCGGACGATTTGCGGAGGGCGCGTTTTTCATCGGGCGGAAATCTCCAGCATGCGTTCGATGGGGAGGCGGGCGCGTTGGAGCAGCGGCGCCGGCAATTCCACCCGGGGATGGAGTTGCCGCAGGCAATTCCGCAGTTTTTCCAGCGTGTTCAGCTTCATGAATTTGCACTGGCTGCAACGGCAGTTGTCCGCCGGCATTTGCATGACATCATAAGTGGGGGCGCAAATGAATTCCTTGCCAGGACATTCCTTGCGCAGGCGATGAATGATGCCCGATTCCGTCACGATGATGAACTGCCGGGCCGGGCTGGTCCGGCAATAGGCGATCATCTTTTCCGTGGAACACACGGCGTCAGCCAGCTCGCGCACTTCCCGCAGACTTTCCGGGTGGACCACGACTTTGGCGTCCGGGAAGGAGGCTTGCAGCCGCAGCAAACTGTCCCGGCGAAATTCAACGTGCGCGTAACAGTTGCCCCGCCAGAGGGTCATCGGGCGGCCCGTCTGTTCCATGACCCATGCGCCCAGATTTTCATCCGGCACAAACAACAAATCCCTGTCCGGAGGCGCCGCCTCGACGATTTTCACCGCGTTGCCGCTGGTGCAGATGACATCGGTGAGCGCTTTTACCTCGGCGCTGCAATTGATGTAGGCAATGGTGTAGAAATTGGGATTGGCCTGCTGCAACGCGCGCAGCTTGTCCGCCGGGCAGCTTTCTTCGAGCGAGCAACCGGCGTTGCGATCCGGCAGGATCACCAGCTTGTCCGGATTCAGAATTTTGGCGGTCTCGGCCATGAAATGCACCCCGCAAAACACGATCACGTCGGCGTCGGTTTGGGCCGCCTGCTGCGCCAGCCCCAGCGAGTCGCCCACAAAATCCGCCACGTCCTGGATCTCGGGCACTTGATAATTGTGCGCCAGAATCACGGCGTTCAACTCGCGTTTCCGGTCGCGGACTTCCTGCATCAGCTCCAGCGTGGGCGCGGACGGCGTCGAAGGCGGAAGGGTCGGTACACGGGCGGGCGCGTCCGGGAGAGGGGAAAGAGTGGAGTTCATACGTGGTTGGGCGCCGCCGGTGTTGGGGCCAGCGCCTGTTGAAAGTCTTCGAGCAAGTCCTCGATATCCTCGAGGCCGACCGAGACACGCACGAGCCCGTCGTGGATGCCGGCGTGTTCGCGTTCCGCGGGCGTCATCAAGCGGTGGGAGGTGCGGCTGGGTACACACACGAGGCTTTCCACCCCGCCCAGACTCAAGGCGGGCCGAACCACGCGCAAGCGGCGCAAGCACTCGTCCACCTGCTGCGGTGCCCGCAGTTCAAATGACAGCATGCCGCCGAAGCCGCGCATTTGTCGGGCGGCAATGGCGTGATCGGGATGTCCGGGCAGGCCGGGGTAATTCACACGGGCCACCGCGGGATGCGTTTGCAGAAATTGCGCCAGTCGTCCGGCGTTTTCGTTGTGACGTTGGACGCGCAACGCCAGCGTTTTCAGGCCGCGCTCCAGTTGCGAGCAGGCGTGGGCGTCCAGCATCCCGCCGTAGTTCGTGGCGCATTCGCGGAGGCGCTGAATGATCGTGTCCGACGCCACCACAATGCCAGCGGTCACGTCGCTGTGGCCGTTGAGATATTTGGTGGCGCTGTGGATGACGGCGTCAAAGCCCAGCAGGAGCGGATTTTGATTGATGGGCGTGGCGAAGGTGTTGTCAATGACCGCCAAGACGCCGCGCGCGCGGGCGAGTTGGGCCACCGCCGCAAGGTCCACGCAACGCAGCAGGGGGTTCGAGGGGGATTCGACATACACCAGACGCGTGCGGTCGCGCAGCGCGGCGGCGAATTCCTCCGCCGTCCGGCAAAAGGAGATGGCCACCCCGAACCGTGTGAGCTCCCGAGAGGCCAGTTGATGAGTGCCGCCGTAAAGATCCGCTTGGAATACGGCGTGATCGCCCGGCTTGAGGTGCGCGAAGAGCAGGGTGGTAATCGCCGCCATGCCGGAACCAAACACCAGCGCCGCCTCGCCTTGTTCCAGCGCGGCCAGTTTGTGGTTGATGACGCGCTGGTTGGGCGTGTTGAAGAAACGTGGATAAAGATTCTCGTTGGCCGGATTCGGGAACGCGTAGGTCGTCGAGGTAAAGACGGGACTGCCCACGCTGCCGGTGGCGGCGTCGGCATGCGTCCCGGCGTGAATGCAAAGCGTCGAGGCGCGCAAGGATGGGCGGGTGACGCTCACGAAAGATGCGTTCTCAGGCCGGTGACCTTGATCACCAGCGCGCCGCGGGCCCAGGGAAACTGCGCCTTGGCTTTGTCGGCCCGGGGCCCGGACGTTTCCAACGTACCCGTGCCCGTCACGGTGCAGCCTTGACCCTGGCCGCTCGCCCGGGCCACCGCGCCCGTCGCAAAGAGCAATTGAACGCGCGGATCGTGCCGCAGATTTTCTGCGGTCTTCTCGTAGCTGCCCGCCGGGAAAATGATTTCGTCATTCTCTATGCCCAATTTCAGCGCGTAGCTGGTCCAACAACCCGCCAGATGCGGTCCATCCGGGCCGGCCGTTGCAATGGCCACCCACTCGGATTTCTCGATGACTTCACGGTAAACACCTTCGATTTGGCTCATGATATCCTTTCTTCGTTTGTTCGTTGTCGGTTGCGCGCTTGCTCGCGGGAGTCCCCCAAGCGGCCACAGCCGCGGACCGGTTTATACCGCCGCCAGCGCTTTGACAAAGAGCACGTTGTTTTCTTTGTGAACGTGTTGGTGCGTCTCTTTCTCCAACTGCCGCAAGCCGTCGTAAAGGGCGCGGAACGTGTTGCAGGCCCACTCCGGCGGCGTGTAATTATCGGTCAATTCCTTGAAGCGCGCCAGCGCCGCGCCCGCTTCATCGTGTTCGGATTCCAGCTTGGCGAAAATCGCCTTGAGTTCCGCCGTTTCCGCGGTTTTATCGCCGGTCTTGGCTTCCCATTGCCGGATTTTCGGAAAGACAATCTGGTCTTCTTCGTCGGTGTGCGTGGCCATGTCGGCTTGGAACGCCTCAAACACCCGCCGCACTTCATGCAGCCGCGGTTCGTGATCGCCGTGAACGGCCGCCACCTTGCGCGTCATGAAATCCAACCGCGGCAATTCTTCGCGCAGGAACTGGTGATGCACCTGCTCGATGTGATCGCACAGTGCGGTCAGGCTCATGGCGTCGGGATTGGCGGTCACGTCGCCGGGCGCGCCGTCAAAGGCCTTCAGCATCGTGATGACCGTTGCGGGGTCCAACCCTTTGGCGCGGCAGGCTTCCGCCAGTGATTGCTTGCCGCCGCAACAATAATCAATGTCGAGGTTGTCAAAGATTCGCGACCGGGCCGGGGTGGCGCGAATGATGTCGCCCACCGTGGTTTCTGGGGTGATGGTATTCATAGCAGGTTAAACGGAGCAGGGGAGCCAACCCGGGATTTTTGATGCCAATCCGGGACCATTGAGGGAATGCGGACAAAAACGCTGGCCCACACTGGCCCTCCCGCCTGGGATGGGCGGTTTGCCTCGGGCGCCGGATCGGCGGACAATGGCGTTATTCATCGGCATTCTTCGTGAGCAGCAATATAGCGGTCTAATCATGTATAGCAAATACATATTTAGATTGGCCCCCGCTTTTCCGGGGCCGATCGCAGGGTGTTTTTGCCGGGGCCGGCTGCCGGTCAGTTTGTTGCCGGCCAATGCGGCGAGAGGGCGGCGTTCCGGCCCGTGAGGATTCCCGATGCCAAGAGCGTTTGTTTCATCCCATCAGCGGCCGGGCGATTCCTTTGAGACAGCCGGTGCGCCAATTGCCGAATGTCCGGGTGCGAAAGATTTGAAAATGGGCGGGTTCTGTGTAATATGCCGACCGCATGGCCGATTAATTGATAAAAAAGACGTCCAACGCCCGTGGATCCTTTGAATCTCACCTATGTTGAAGAGCTGTACGCCGGCTACCTGCAGGATCCGGCGTCCACCCCCCCGGAATGGCAGCGTTATTTTGCCCGCCTGACCAACGGTGAGCCGGCGGAGAGACAATTCCAGACCGGTCCCAGTTTTCCCACTTACAGCGTTTTCAATCCCCCGACCCTGCGGCGGGGGAGATTGCTGCATCACGAGGTATCCGGCATTGCCGGCCGCCAGGAGGGTGTGGATGCGCTGGTCCGGAGTTACCGGACACGCGGCCACCGGATGGCCCAGGTGGACCCGCTGCAGCAACCCTTGACGCTGCCGCCGGAGCTGGATCCCGCTTATCACGGGCTCACGGAAGCGGATATGGATCGCTCCTTCGCCTGCGCCACGATGGAAGCGGATCGGCTGCTGCCGTTGCGGGAAATCATCGAGCGGTTGCGCAACACATATTGCCGTTCCATCGGCGTGCAGTTCATGCACATTGACGATTATGAAACCCGGCTCTGGTTGCAGGAACGGATGGAGCGCACCCAAAACCGTCTGCCACTGGACCGGGACGAGCAGCTTCGCATCCTGACCCGCCTGACCGACGCGGTGATGTTTGAGGAATTCATCCGCAAGAAATTCATCGGTGCGAAAAGCTTCTCCCTTGAAGGTTGCGAAAGTTTGATCCCACTGCTGGATCTGGCCATTGAACGCGCGGGGGAACAAGGCATCACCGACATCGTCCTGGGCATGGCCCATCGCGGCCGCCTGAATGTGCTGGCCAATATCATCGGCAAAAGCCCGCGCGAAATCTTTCGTGAGTTTGAAGATTCCGGCGCGAAATCCCGGGATGCCAGCGGTGGTGACGTGAAGTATCACCTCGGTTACAGCAACGACTGGACCACGGCGACCGGCAAGCAGGTGCATCTTTCGCTCTGCTTCAATCCCAGCCACCTGGAGTTCGTCAATCCGGTGGCCACGGGTCGGGTGCGCGCCCGGCAGGATTTGATGGGCGACACTAAGCGCACCCGCAGCATGGCGGTGTTGATTCACGGTGACGCGGCCTTCATCGGTGAGGGCGTGGTGCAGGAGACGCTCAACTTGAGCCGCGTGCCGGGCTACACCGTGGGCGGCACGCTGCACATCATCGTCAACAATCAGATCGGTTTCACCACCCGCCCCAACGAAGGGCGCTCATCGATGTACGCCACCAGTGTGGCCAAAATGCTCCCGGCGCCGATTTTTCACGTCAATGGTGAGGACCCGGAAGCGGTGGCCCAATGCGTCCTCCTGGCGTTGGAGTTCCGCGCCCGGTACCAACTGGATGTCGTGATTGACATGTATGGTTACCGCCGGCTGGGTCACAACGAAAGCGACGAACCCACCTTCACGCAGCCGGTGCTATATCGGCGCATCGCCGAGCGCAAATCCGTACGGGAGGGTTATCTGGAACATTTGCTCAAGCTCGGCGAAGTCACCCGGGCGGAAGCCGATCAGATCGCCACGCATCGTCAGACGCTGCTGGAGCAGAATCTGGCCGAAGCCCGCAGTGAACCGGGGACGCAACTGAAATTCGAGCGTTCGAAAAAATGGAAAAACTATTGCGGCGGCCCGGAACCGATGGAAGAAACCGCCACCGGCGTGGACCAACAAAAACTCGCCGCGCTGCTCGAAGCGCAAACCCGGCTCCCGGACGATTTCCATCCGCACCCGAAAATTGTGCGCTGGCTGGCGGCGCGTAAGAAAATGGCGCGCGAGGAGCACGCTCTCGACTGGGCGGCGGCGGAATCCCTCGCCTTCGCCACGCTGGCCCTGGAAGGCGTGCGCATCCGTTTGAGCGGTGAAGACAGCGGCCGCGGGACGTTCAGCCATCGGCATGCGGTGCTGCACGATTACGAGAACGGCCAGCTTTACACCCCGCTGCAACATCTCGCCCCCGATCAGGCGCCGGTGGACATCTGGAACAGCCCGTTGTCCGAAACCGGCGTCCTGGGCTTTGATTACGGTTACAGCCTCGACTGCCCCAACGGATTGATTTTATGGGAAGCGCAGTTTGGTGATTTCGTCAATGCCGCCCAGGTGATCGTGGACCAGTTCATCGTCAGTGCCGAAAAGAAGTGGGATCAGTTCAGCGGCTTGGTGCTGCTCTTGCCCCACGGTCTCGAGGGCCAGGGACCGGAGCATTCCAGTGCGCGGCTGGAACGCTTTCTCCGCGAAGCCGCGGAGGACAACATCCAGGTCGTCTATCCCACCACGCCGGCCCAGTATTTTCACCTGCTGCGCCGGCAGGCCGTGCGGCGCTGGCGCAAACCACTGGTGGTCATGACCCCGAAAAGCCTGCTGCGCCATCCGCAATCGGTTTCCACGCTGGCGGAACTGGCCACCGGCCGTTTTCAGCGGATCATTCCGGATGACCTACCGCCGGCCGCGCTCTCCAAAATCAAACGGGTGCTCTTGTGCAGCGGCAAATTCTATTTTGAATTAGCGGAACAGCGCGCCAAGGCCAAACGCGATGACGTCGCCATCCTCCGCGTCGAACAGCTCTACCCGTGGCGCGACGAACTGCTGCAAACGGCGTTGTCACCTTACCGCGAGGGCACGCCGGTTTTTTGGGTGCAGGAGGAACCCGAAAACATGGGCGCCTGGTATGATTTCCGCGTGCGATATGGGGACCGTCTGTTTGGGCGCTGGCCGTTTGCCGGCCTCTCGCGCCCGGCGTCCGCCAGTCCCGCCACCGGGTCCGCGAAAGCCCATCAACAGAAACAGGCGGCGTTGATTGCCGCCGCTTTGGGAGCATGAGGTTATGACCATGGAGTTAAAAGTGCCCGCCGTCGGTGAGTCCATCACCGAAGTGGAAATCGGCGACTGGCTGAAAACTGAAGGTGCCACCGTGGCGAAGGACGAGAATCTGGTGGTCATTGAAACTGAAAAGGCCACGGTGGAATTGCCGGCGCCGGCGGCGGGACGACTGGCCCGGATTCTGAAACCGACCGGCACCACGGTCAAAGTCGGCGAGACCATCGCTTGGTTGGAAGCCGACAAGACAGCGGCGGCAAGCGAGCCGGCCCCGGCGGCGGCTGCGGCCGCTGCGCCACCCGCGGCGTCCCGCGCCCGCGCCACCCCGCTGGCTGAAAAAGTCCTGGCCGAGCACGGCCTGCACGCCGACGACGTGCCCGGCACCGGGCCCGGCGGGCGGGTTTCGAAACAAGACGTTCTGCGCCACCTGCAGCAACAATCGGAGAAAGCCGCCGAAGCGGCGACCGCCCCCGGTCCGGCCTCGGAGCGTCCCCCGGCGACGTCCGTCCCTGCTCCCCCGCCGGTCGCCAAGCCAGAGGCTGCGGCCCGGGAAGAGCAGGTGGTGCGCATGAGTCTGTTGCGCCGCACCATCGCCAAGCGCCTGGTGGAAGCGCAACACACGGCCGCGTTGTTGACCACGTTTAACGAAGTGGACATGTCGTCCGTCATGGCGTTGCGACAGCAGTACCAGGAAACCTTCCAGAAAAAATACGGCGTGAAACTGGGTTTCATGTCGTTCTTCGTCAAAGCGGTGATTGAGGGGTTGAAACAATTCCCCGGTTTGAACGCCGTGATCCGCGATGCGAATATTGTTTATCACAACTATCATGACCTCGGCCTGGCCGTCAGCACGGAGCGTGGCTTGGTCGTCCCGGTCTTGCGTGATGCGGACCGGTTCAGTTTCTCGGAAATTGAGCGCGCCATCGCCGATTTCGCACAACGCGCCCGGGATGGCCGGATCAAACCCGAGGAACTCGAAGGCGGCACGTTCACCATCACCAACGGCGGGGTGTTCGGTTCGCTGCTTTCCACGCCGTTGGTCAACCCGCCGCAGAGCGGCATCCTCGGCATGCACGCCATCCAGGAACGCCCCGTGGCAGTGAACGGGCAGGTGGTGATTCGCCCGATGATGTACGTGGCGTTGACGTACGACCACCGGATTGTGGATGGCAAGGAAGCCGTGCTGTGCCTGCGCCGCATCAAAGACGGCGTGGAAAACCCGGCGCGTTTGCTGCTGGAAGTTTGACCCCGACCGGTTGGTCGTCAAACGGAAATTGCGCCCTGGCCGACAATGGCTCCGGCGAGGATTGGTTCGCCATTGACGCGCGAAGAGGTTGGCCGTTGAGTTCGGACACTTTGATCTTTATGTACGCCAACATGATTAAATTATTTCTGCGGCTTTCCCTCGGGGTCGGATTTTTGTCCGCCGTGGCGGATCGCTTTGGTTTCTGGCATCAAAACGTGGCTTGGGGGAATTGGGAGAATTTTCTGAAATACACCGCGAAACTGACTCCTTGGCTGCCCGAAGCATTGGTCCCGGTGGCCGGTATTATTGCGACCGCCGCCGAGATTATCTTTGCCGTGGCCTTACTCGTTGGTTTTCGCACCCGTCTGTTTGCCCAACTCAGTGGCGGCTTGCTGCTCGTGTTTGCCTTTTCCATGGCGTGGGTATTGGGAATCAAACCGCCACTGGACTACTCGGTGTTTGCCGCGTCCGCGGGCGCTTTTGCTTTATCTTTGTTGCCGGGAAAATTTTTGGAATTGGACAACCTGTTTTTTAAGAAACACAACCCCAAGTAGCCAACCATCCTTTCACCGGCTTTCGCCTCCGGAGCGCAGCATAAACGCGACGAATTGATGCTCGAGGTTTTACGGCTGACGGAACCAAAACCGTTTCTCCCTTGGAGCGTTCAACTGATTTTCAACTCACTGCGTGAAGTTAGGGATTTAGAATGACCCGATAAAACCGGTTGCTGTTCATTGGAGAAGCCACATCCGTTTGGCGCCGGGCCAGTTTATTGGCGGATCACCAGCACCGGGCGGGGACTGCGGCGGAGGACGCCTTCGGTCACGGATCCGAGCAGTTTTTTCGTCAGACCGGAACGCCCGCTGGATCCCAGGCAGATGAGATCGGCGCCGAAGCGTTCCGCCGCCTGGCAAATCGCCACTTCAGGATGGGGATGTTCCACGACTTCGATCCGACTGTGAATTCCCCGGCGCCCGGCGTCGTGGGGCACGAGGGGTTGCAAGCGGTCCGCCAGCGCGCGCTTTTGTTCCGTGGACGGACTGTCGTCGGAGTCGGGTCGGAACGGGCCCGCCGGGGCGGTAACATGGACCAGGCAAACTTCTCCGCCGGCGGCTGCGGCGCCGTAAGCGAAAGCGACCGCCCGGTTGCCAGGCTTCGAGAAATCCGTGGCGACCAACACGCGCCGGTAGGTGGGGATGGATTCAAGGCCGGCCTCCCGCGCTTCGGATGTGGGCACGCAAACGATGTTGGCGGTGGCCTGATGCAAGACTCCGCGGGAAACGGAACCCAGCCAAAACCGGCGCAATCCGCGCCGTTGATTGGTGCCCAAGACCATCAGGTCCGCCGCTTCGGCCTGGGCCAGTTCGATGAGTTTTTCCTCCACCGGCCCCCAGCCGGACACGATGCGTAATTCGGGCAGGTTCGCGCCGAACACCCGCGCGCAACGTTCCTGGAGATCGCGTTTGAGTAGCGCCTGGACTTCCGGCACGTTCTCCGCCAGCGCCGCTTGGCCGCCGATGCCAAAACGCCACGTCTCCCGAGGAGGCCACGAAACATAGGTAACCGTCACCTGACCCTCGCCCAGCGCGAGCAACGCCGCCACCCAATCCAGTGCCGAGTCTGAACTCGGGGAGAAATCGTAGCCCACAAAAATTTTGAGCCGGTGTTCGCCTTTGGCCCAAGCCAGCAAGCTCTCGTGGTTTCGCACCACCAAGGTGGGCACTTTGGAGAGTTGGGCGGTTTTTTCCGCGACACTCCCCACCAACCAACGGCTGGGGGCGATGCGTCCGAGGCTGGAAACCACGATCAAATCGGCCTTGGCCGCCGCTGCCGCACCGGCCAGCACTTCATGGGGCCTGCCCACCTCGAGGCTTTCCTCGATCGCCGCGCCCGTGTCGCGCAGGCGGGTGGCTTCCATCAGGAGTTTTTGGCGCAGCGTTTCGTGCAGATGATCCACCTGCGCCGGGGGAAGCAGTTCCAATCGCTCGGTGTCCAACGCATGCACCAGCCGTAGCGTTGTCCGGGCGCGCCGGGCCATCGCGGCGGCCACTTGGGCGGCGTTTTCCGCGTGAATCGAGAAATCCGTGCCACAGATGATTTTCATTGTCGCCTCCGTTTTCTGTCAGCCGCTCCCGGGCGCATGACTATTTCCAGCCGGGAGATTGGTGCGATCCCGGACATCCTCCGCGCAGAGAGGATCACCGGCGGGATACTCAATTGCGCCGCCGACCCAAGGGTGTTTGAAGCGTTGGATAGGTGGGGGAGAAAGGGGTGTTTCTCGGGTGGTGTTCATGATTCAGGACATTTCTGCGACTGCCCAACTCTCGTTCAGGTCTGCCGTTTATTCAACCGCCCAAGGCGCGGGAAAACATGGGGCCTTTCGGCGCTCCGTTTGGAAGCGGTGGGCAAACATTCGTGTTGCCAAACCCGCCCGAGCCATGAGGGCGGGGAATGCGATTCAATCGGGGTTACCGGCTGGTGAGCGACGACCGGGGCGGTTCTCCGCGCTCAAATCGGGTCTGCCGACACGACCAAATCCGCAAATTGGGGATTCCGTTTGATGAAGGCGGCCACGTAGGTACAGCGGGGAATGATCTTCCACTGCCGTTGCCTCGCGGCCTCCAGCGCGGCCCGGACCAAGATTCCGCCCATGCCTTTTCCCCGCAGGTGATCTGGAACGTAGGTGTGTTCGAAGACAACCCGGTCGCCCTCGCCGGTGTAGCTGAGAAAAGCCGGCTCGCCGTCGCCTACGTGAATTTCAAAGCGCCGGGTGTCTGCGTGATGTGTCACCAACGGCGGCGTGTCCCCGGGCGCTTTTTCGGCGGGAAGGTCCCGCGTTTCATGGTCGGTTCGGTCATTCATGTGCGGGTTCGACGCCGCGCCGGTGCGGCGGTTCGATCAGTGAACGGGCGATCATCGCCGATAGGGTAGGGGAGGAAAAGTTGTATTGCAAATACTGTTTTAACGGGGCTGGTGGCGACTGGGAAAGATCCAGCCGTACCCAAGGAAATTTCTGCCCGGGTGGCGCGTTGGCAAAAAACACCGATCCCCGTTACCGATGAGAATGGATTGCTGCTGCGCCTTGCCCGGATTGGCTTGGAGTTAGGGCGCGGCTTCGATGCGGAACAGGAGCGGCGTATTGTCAGTCGGTGCGGGCAGGATGAGTTGGGTGGTGTAATGGGTCGCCCGGATCCAATCAGAGACAGGAGTCCAATTCGTTAAATCGGCGCTTCCCAGCACGCGATAGCCATGTCCGGGCGCGCTGGTCCAATCAAGTTGGATTTGTCTACTGGCGAGTTGACTGGCACTCGAACGAAACACCGCGGCCCGTTCGGAGGGCCCGCTGGGAACGGCGGTTTCCACGCGGAAAAAATGGGGCGTCCCCGGAGCGGGGATGGCCAGTTTGAACGTGGTGTTTGTTCCCTCGGCGGTCAGCCAGTCGGAGCAGGGCAGCCAAGTGTTGAAATTCGTGCTGCCCAGCACGCGATAAACGTGGTTGCTGACCGACGGCCAGGTGAGTTGAACGAAGCCGTCGGGGAGCGGATGCGCGGTCAGGGCAAACGGCGGCGGTGGATTATTTGGATCGGTGCCGGCCATGAATTCCGCGTAATCACTCAGACCGTCGGCGTCGGTGTCGGTTGTCGCCGTGCGTTGCGGGTCCACACTTCCGAAATGTTGCAATTCCCAAGTGTCGGGAATGCCGTTGGCATTAGCGTCTGGAAACTGGTATTGCCCGGAAAACGTGAGAGTGCCGCCGGCAGCCAGCGAGTTAGTCTGCGGCGGCGGTGTCACGAAATGCGGCACGTCGCCAAACTGGACGATGTATTGTCCGGGCGGCGCGTTGGTGAAAACCGTCCATCGGCCATACCCCAGACTGCTGGTCGGGCCGGACAGGGCAAAGACGGCTTGCCAGACGTTATTGGTAATTTGAACCGTGCCCGGGGTGACAGTCGTGACCGAAAGGGAAGCGTCATCCACCAGCCAGCCCAGGCGCGGGGTGTCCTCCATCGAAAACAAAAAGTAATACCAGGCGATGTAAACCACATGGCCCAGGTACGGCGTCAGGTCATAAGTGAATTCTTCCCAGTCGTCGGTGGCGTCTTCGGGCAGTTGCGCCAGCAACACGGGTTCGGTGGCGATGTTGGTGATGATGAAAACCGCGGCCAGTTGAATTTCGAAATCCGATTGCGGCAGAAAATCGTACTGATGCCAAAATCGCAACGTGGCACGGTTGCCGCCGGTGAGCAGGATGCCCGGGCTGATGAGGTAGCTCTCGGCCAATCCGAGGGAGCCGCCGCCCAAGTTGCTGCCCCAACATGCCGCGCCGGAATAAGCCGTCCCGCCTCCGCCGGGCGCGCCCCGTGTCCATTCGGCCTCGGATTCCGCCGGAGAAATGACGGCCCAATCCAGGCTGGGCATTTCCATGTCATCGAACCACGGCGGCAACAGCGGTTGCCGGGTGGTGAAAGTGTAGTTCGTTCCGAAGTTGTCGTCCAAGGTGGTGTTGCCCGCGCGGTCCCGGCTGGCCAGGCGGACGTAGTAGGTTGTGTTGGGTTTTAACCCGCTCAAAAAGAGTTCGTGTTCCGTGGCGAGGGTGCCCCGGTAAGCAGTGAAATTATTAGGGAAACCATCGGGCGCTTCGCTGTATTGCACCAAGGCATCGGCTGGTTCGGATGTCACCCAACGGACCAAGGCCTCGAGGTAGCCCGGTTCGATGGTCACGTCGGCAATGGCCGGCGCGTTGGTTTCGATCGTGGCGGTGGTGGTGAGCGTGACGCCCGCCGAAGCATCGAAATAGGTGAATTGCACCACATCATCCGCCTCCACCCACACGGTGCCTGGTGTGTCGGTTTCGGACGGCACAAATACCACGCTGCCGCGGAACAAGCCGCGACGGGGCATCTCGAACAAGGTCAGCGTGAGCGCGTTGGTCTGCTGCGGACTTTGCACGGTGATGGTGGTTGACCCTTGCCCCTGGAGATCGGCGTCCTCGACTTCCACCACCGCGCGACCCGGCACGGAATAGACATCGCTATCGAGGGTGAGCGCGCTGGTGGTTTCGGACGGCGCCAGGAAATCCAGAATGTTCCGCAACAAACCTGCGCGGTTGTTGCCGACGCCGCCGCTGAAGGGGACGGCGTCGAGGGGAAACGAGAGGTAAACCACCCGGCCGGGCAGATCCACTCCAGTGCGAGGGGACCGCACGCCGACGATGGCGTCGTCGCTCAGCAGGATAGGGCTGGCATTCGTTGTGGGCACAATCCAGTCCGACGGATCGGTGACGCCGAACCAGGTCAACAACGCGAGCAATTCATCATACGGCGAGTAATCGAGCGACAGGACGATGCCGCTGCCGATGGGTTCGCCGGGGGCGCCGGCAATCCCGTCCACCGGTTGATCTTCGGTGTAGGATTGGATTTGGAGAATGTCCGTGTTGAAGTCGGCCCGTCCGGCTTCGGTCAACCGCGTGACGCCTTCCATGGACGCGATGAGCAGCGACCCGCCGCCGGTGACGTACGCGGCGAGTTTATCCACGAGCGTGACCGGCGGCGCGAAGAGTTCATCCATCCGCCAGATTACACACCGGTGCGACTGCAATTGCGCGGCGGTTGGTTCATCGCCGTCGGTGGCGTCAAACACATCGTAAGCGATGCCCAAGGCATCAAGCGCGTCGGTGTATCCATCCAGCGGTGGTGGCGAGACGAAGCCGCCGTCGGCATACGAATCCACCAGCAACACCACGGACGGAGACGCATTGGTCACGGTGAACCAGGCGCCTGCGTTATCGTTGGTGGCGCGATTCCCGGCGATGTCCTCGGCCACGACCAGGAAATGAATTGCCGCACCGGGCGAGACGTTCAGCAACCCGAACTCGTGGACCTCGTCGAAGGCCAGATTCGTGAGGCTCTGGTTGGGCGTGGGCGTGCCGTAGTAAATCCATGACCGGGCGGGTTCATCCGTAGTCCACCAGACTTGTAGTTGGCCCCACTGGTTTGTCGCCTGCACGCCGGAAATGACCGGCGGTTGCAAATCCGCCCGCGCGGTGAACACCCGTTGAGCCGGGGGCGAAGCGTCGGTGTACTCGACTTCAATCTGATCCCCGTGGGCGATTTGCAGGATGCCGTCCGCCACCGCCGGCCCCGTGGTCGTGGCCACGGCGCCGGTAAAGACGCCGGTGAGGTCCCGGGCCGCAAGGGAGATAAATTCCCCAGTGGATTCGGTGCCGCTGCGCACCCAGACATTGGCGCCTGGCTGACCGGCCAGATCGTAGTCCACCAAAGTAATCTGGATTTGATCCGGCGCGCGATACGCCGCCCGATCAAAGGTGACCATGCCTTCGCCCGGCGCGCCAAATGCGCCGGAAATCACCAGCGCAAAATCCTGATCCACGGCGCCGGTATCGCGCCGCGCATCCTCAACCACCCGCGCGCCGCGGACGCGGATGCGGTATTCGCCGACGACCGGTACCGCCAGATGTACGGCTTCGACGTTGTTAATCCGGTCCGTGCCGGGCGCGTTGGGAAGGGATTCCCCGTCCGCGAACTGGTTGCCCCGAAAAATTTCCCCCGTCGGCGCAATCACTTCCAAGTCGAGATCATTGACCAGGGCAATGACTGCGGCGGGCAGTCCGGGCACGTCCGTGTAAGCCAGCGTGACCTTCAACGGTTCTTCCGCGCGGCCAATCAGCACGCGTTGTTCGAACACCGCGCCGTTGGTGAGCAGGATGGTTTGGTCGGTGAAATGGTAGTCGCGCGTCGAGCCGATCAAAGCGGGTAAGTTCACGCATCCCCAGCCTTCATCGTTGTTCGGCACTGACGTCGTTCCGCCGCTGTCGTCCAAGTCGGCAGCGGAATTGATGAGCGCGGCTTTGACGAGGGCAGGGGAGGGCGTGGCGCCGCCGTGTTGGTCCCGATAATACTGCACGAACACAGCCGCTGCGCCCGCCACGTGCGGCCCGGCCTGACTGGTGCCGCCCTGATAAAGATAGTTCTCTGAAATGGGCCACCACGCATTGCCATCATTGGCATACACCGACCGGAGGGACGCAATCCAACTGCCCGGCGCGACGAGGTCCGGTTTGACCCGCCCATCCTCACAGGGACCGCGGCTGGAGAAATCCGCCATGGCATCGCGGCCTTCCGCATAGATGGCAAATTCTTCGATGGGCAGATTGAAACGCTCATTTTGGGAAGCTCCGGTGGCGATGACATTTTTGGCCACCGCTGGCGAGCCAATCGTGCGATAGTTGGGCCCGGCATTGCCCGCGGAGAATTCGAGGATATACGGTTGATCGCCCAGCGCCAGGGCGTCGGCATCCCGCACCAGTTCATCAAACTGCATCGCGGAGAGATCATACCGGCCCTGGGTGTCGTCTCCCCAACTGTTCGAACCGATGTCCGCGCCGGCGCGTTTGGCGTCGCGCGTCAGGGTTTCAAACGAATCCGTGAGGGTATAATTGCCGTTCCCGTCGAAAGTACGCTGGCCGATTAAGCTCGCGCCGGGCGCCACGCCGAGACCGTAGAGCATCCCTGTTTCGTCGGTTTCGCCCACTGCGCCGTTGCCCGCGATGATGCCGGCGCAATGAGTGCCGTGGCTATGTTCATCCGCGGCGTCCGCCAGACTAGCGCCGTAATGAAACAAGGCGCGAACCCGACCTTGGATGTCGGGATGCATGAAATTGGTGTTGCCGCTGTCGAGTCCGCTGTCGGCCACCGCGACGGTGACGCCCGCCCCCGTGTAACCCAGCGATTGCATCCGCGTTTGTCCGGGCGGCCCGTCGCCGGCCACAATCCGGCTGGCGACCTCATCATACAGCTTCATCGGGCGGGACGGTTCGATCCACAACACCGCCTCGGATTGTGTCAGAGATTTGAGGCGGACCGGGGCCACTTCTCCGCGCAGAACGCGCCCGGCCCGCAGCCGGGTTTCTTGCGGGGCGCGAAAGAAATGCCCTCTGGCTTCCACTGCGGCCGTTTCGGTCGCGTCCGCCGCCAGCAACACGGAGACGGCGGTTGGCGATGCGGGAGTCGTCGTTGTTTCGAGTTGCCGGTGCAGTTTGTAGTCTGGACGATAATCACCCACCCAGCGGACGAACGCCAGTTGGCGAAGGGAATCCAGTGGGGCGTTGTCGAGCCGGATGACGAACGTGTTTTCCGGCACATACCGCAGGAACCGCACACCGCGCGTTTCGAGTTGCGCCCGCCATTCGGGCCGGGGGCTGCCCGTAAATTGCAACAGGAACAATCCCTGCGCGGTACTGGCGGCGGCCACAGGTGCCGGAGGGAGATGGGCTGGATCAAAAGTTTCGTTGCGCAGATGAATCGGTTGCCCCGCGCCCCGGGTCCAGAACGCCAAGACAACCATCAGGACGAGTCCCCGCCCCACAACGGCATGCCACGTTAACTTCACGGGGCGACCTTACTTGACCCGGGCCGCCCCGGCAAGGTGGGGGGCATCGCCCGTCGGCGTGGAGGCGCGCAATCGCGTCAGCCAATTCGAGCTCGTTCCGGAATTGGCGATCAGGATTGATTCAAGGAAATTCAGTCTTGTCCGCGTACGGCTCCAAACGGGTAATGGCGGCCATGATTTCATCCGCCACCTGTTGATAAATCTCTTTCAACCGCCCCTTGGAAGCCGTCTTCGCTTCAGAACGCAACGCCGCGAAGTCCAGCGGTTTGCCGTATTTGACCGCCATCCGGCGGGGACGTGGCCAGCGCAAATGCCGGCCATAGGCGGCGTAAGTGCCAAAGACCCGCACGGGCACGACGGGCTGGTCGGATTTGATGACAATCAATCCAATGCCCGAACGCGCGGGTTGCAATTGGCCGTGATGGGTGCGCGTGCCTTCGGGAAATAAAATGATGGCGTGACCCGCGTGCAGCCGGTCCAGGATCACGCGCAATCCCGCTGCGCTTCCACCGTCGCGATCCAAAGGAACGACACCCCAGCGCCGTAACAGCCAGCCCAAAGGCGGAAAGCGGAACAACGTTTCCCGGGCCAGGTAGGCGATGGGCCGCTTCACGCCGGCGCCCACCAGCGGCGGGTCCAAATAACTGGCGTGATTCGAGGCCAGCACCACGCCGCCCGACAACGGGACCCGCTCGGGATGATAAACCCGCCAGCGGAAATAGAACCGGAACAGGGTGCGGAAGAACACCCAGCCCAGCCAGTAAATCCAATTCATCCCGTGCATGGCTGGTCACACCGCCCCGTCCGATCCCAAGCGCCGGCGGATTTCCTCAAGAATCAGGGCGCTGGTTTCCGCCGCGGTCATCTGGGAGTTGTTAATGACGCGCGCCCCCAACGGAATCATGAGCGGCGCCACCGCCCGCTGGCTGTCGCGCTGGTCCCGCGCGGCCAGGTTTTCGTTGACGCCGTCGGCGGCGCGTCGGCGGGCGCGTTCCTCAAGCTGCGCGTCGAGGTAAAACTTGAAATCGGTTTCCGGAAAGACATTGGAGCCGATGTCCCGGCCTTCCATGACGAGGTTGCCAAACTTCAGGCACTCGCGTTGTTTTTGCTTCATCCATTTGCGCACCTGGGGCACGGCGGCCACCTGTGACACGGCGGCGCTGGTGGCGTTACTGCGCACTTCTTTCTCGGGGTAATAACCGTCCACGAGCAGGCGCACTTGGTTGTCCACGCAGGTCAACGCGGTTTTCCAGCGGCGACAAGCAGCGGCGACCGCACGGGGCTGCTGCACGTCCACCCCGGTTTGCAGGCAATGCCAGGCCAGGGTGCGATACATCGCGCCGGTGTCCACATAGACAAAACCCAGAGCCAGGGCGACCAGCTTGGCATTGGTGCTTTTGCCGCTGGCGCTCGTCCCGTCAATGGCAATGACGATAGGTGATTTCATTGAGCAATTTTAACGGGGCCGGGCCATCGGCGGCCCCGCGATAAATTGGAGATTTTTTACCGGCATGAACTTCTTTTCCTTCGAAGTGACATGGGGAGCTAGCAGGCCGGGTGCGACAACCGAGGATTTATGGCGCCTTAACAATTCAGGAAACGCGCTCGCCATGTTTTACTCCGCCAACAATGCTTCCGCCGCCAACTGCCGTCCCGTCCGTGCGTCCCGGATGATCGCGCCCAATCCGTTGGGCGGTGCGGCGGCCAGTTTTTGGAAAAAGTTTGGGAACGTCTTCTTCACGCAGTCGGGATTGTGGATTTTTATCCCCGGCACTTTCAATCCCAGAATCGCAAAGCACATGGCCATCCGATGATCGTTGTAGGTTGCGATTACCGCGCCGTGCAACGGAGACGGATACACAGTGAGGGTGTCGCCGGTTTCGGTGATGCGGGCACCGCACTTGGTCAATTCAGTGCGCAGCGCCGCCACCCGCTCACATTCCTGAAGCCGCAATCGCCCGAGATCCGTGAACTGCCCCGGCGCGCCCATCAACGGCGCCAGGACAATGGCGGTCATGATCGCGTCGGCGAGATCATCGCGCCGGGAAATCGTGTAGCCGGCTTCCGGGGATGTAGGCGGGAGCACCGTCGCCTGAGAAATGCGGGCCAATATCCGGGGCCAACGGTGGTCAATTTGGAGGCTCGAGGCCGGCCAGTCGCGGACGCGAATCGGCCAAGCGGAGAAATCGCCCGCCGCATCCGCGTCCGAAGTTCTGTGCGTTAACGCAGCAGGTTCATTCGCCGCCCAAAAATAACTGCCGCTCGATGCATCCGGTTCAATTCGGAACGAGCCGCCGTTGGCGGGAAATTGTTCGATCAGCCGACGGGTCATCTCGACGTAGGAAGCTTCCTCGGAATCCTCGCCCTCGATCCGGACCCGCCATCCCCCCGCGCGCGCGCACAACAGTAACGCCGAGGCAAACTGCGAACTCTCGGTGATCCTGACAGTGCAACTTGGGGGGACACTTGCTCCGGGGCGCGCCGGACTGTGGATCACCGCAGGCAATTTGTTGTTTGGCGAATCCACGCGATAGCCCAATTCTCGTAGCGCTTGGAACAGTGCCGCCTGCGGACGTTCGTGCATCCGGGGCACGCCGGTCAGCCGATACACCCCGCGGCCCAAGCAAACCAGCGCCGCCAAAAAGCGCGCGGCCGTTCCAGCGTTGCCCACCCTTAATTCGAGAGGTTGTTCCACAGTGCCGGCTTTTGGAATCCGTCCGTTCTGTCCTTTTACCGTGAGGCGGCGGTTGCCGGATTCGTTCGGGTCTGGTTGCACTTGGACTTCAAATCCCAGCGCATGCAGGGCGGCGACCATGATTTGGGTGTCTTCGCTCCACAGTGCGCCTTCGAGTGTGACCTCACCCGCCGCCAATGCGGCGAGAATCAAGGCGCGGTTCGTAATGCTCTTCGAGCCGGGGACGGTGATTTCGGCGCGGACGCGCTTGTCGTCCAGCGGCACGATTTCGATGAGCTCTGGGAGGGGCATGCGAGGCGGGTTTATTCTGGGGAACGCGCGGCCATGCCGTGGCTCCATTCGTCGCGGCGACGTTTGGCGGTTTCAAAGAAGCGAGCCAGATGGTCGGGATTGCCTTCCCGCAAGAGCGCCTGCACCCGTTGCAATTGCCGGACGAAATCGTCCAACGCCTCGCGTAGATATTTCCGGTTGGCAACGGCGATGTCCCGCCACATCTCCGGCGAGCCGGAAGCAACCCGCGTGGTGTCACGAAAGCCCGTGGCGCAAAGGGTTGCCTGCTGTTCCGGTTGGGAGGGGTCGAGCACCAGGCTCACCAGCGTGGCGGCTACTACGTGGGGCAGGTGACTGGCCTTGCTGACGAGCAGATCGTGGACTTCGGGGGAGAGTTTCATCACACGGCAGCCAACGGATTTCCAGAACCGCTCAACCTTATTTAATGCGGTTCGCGGTGTGTGCCGGGTGGGAGTGACGACACAAATGGCACCGGCAAACAGATCTTCGTCGGCGGCCGAAACACCGGTTTTTTCCGTCCCTGCCATTGGGTGGCTGCCCACAAAATGGGCCCCGGCCGCCGTTATTGTTCCCTCCAACCGTTCAACCAAGTTTGCCTTGACGCTGCCGACATCGGTGACGATTGCCCCGCGTTTCAACGCCGGCCGCATCTGTTCGACGAGCGCCGGCATTTGCGCGATGGGGGTGCAAAGGATGACGAGATCGGCATTCCAGACGGCCGCCAACAGGTCGGTGGTGGCGTAATCCACAGCGCCGACTTCAGCGCATTCTTTCACACTCGCCGCGCGCCGTACGCAGCCGGCGATTTCGCGGGCCAGCCGTCGACGCTTCAAGGCCAGTCCGAGCGAACCGCCCAGCAACCCCACGCCCACGAGGGTGATTTTTTTCCAATGCACGGCCCGGAAGATAAAGGAGCACCGTCGCCAAATGAAAGGTGGAAGTCGCCGCAGCAAAGCGGGATCGATCCCCGGATCGTTGCCGGAGTAGGCGAGTGACGAGCTTTTGAAGCAAACCGGGGGGCGATCAGTCTTCATGCGATAGAATCCCAAAGAGATGGCTCAGTCCGGGAGGGCAAACTGGTTAGCGCAGCCCAACGCCAACTTGCGGCGCGCACTTAACGCCTGGATGTTGACCGGGGAGGCACGATGTCGCCCTTCCAAAAGTCTTGCAGAAGCTTATTGAGCAAACGATGCTGCCCCAACCATGAAATCCCGATCTTCATTTTTCTCTGGCGGACTCGCTTGGATGTTGCCTTGCCTCGTAACGCTCTGGTTGTCCGTTCCGCTGCGGGTTGGCGCTGGCGATCTTGAACGTCTGGCGCAGCCGCAGGAGGGCCGTTCCATGCGGGCTACGTCCACGATGCGGGTGGGGGAGAATCGGCGTGGTGAAGGCGAGCGTAAATACGATCCCAAAGCCGAGCCGCGCGGAGATTTGAACGAGGCGAGCAACTATGACAACTTCCGCGTGCCACCGGGTACCACGCACGTTTTGCTGGATGAAAAAGGGCCGGGCGTCATCACGCACATCTGGATCACTTTCCTCGGACCGGAGCGACAGAACTGGGCCAAGGAAGGTTCGGCCAACCATCAGGAGATGTTGTTGCGCATGTATTGGGATGATAATCCGCGTCCGGCCGTTGAAGCTCCCGTGGGAGATTTTTTTGCGAATTGTTTCGGCCGTCGCAGCGAAGTCATCAGCGTGCCGGTCATCGTCGAGGATGCGGATTCCTACAATTGTTTCTGGCGCATGCCGTTTCGCAAATCCGCGCGCATCGAGATCGTGAACCAGAGCGAAAAGCAGATCAATCTGCTCTATTACAACATTGACTGGATCAAGTTGGATGAGCTGCCGGAGGACACGCCCTATTTCTACGCGCAATATCGGCAGGAGTATCCCGTCACGCCGGGGCAGGATTACGTGGTGCTGGAGACGGAAGGCAAAGGGCATTACGTGGGCACGGTGTTGGCCGTGCGCACGCGCAGTCCGGCCTGGTTTGGTGAGGGCGACGAGAAGATTTACATCAATGGCGAAGCCAAACCGTCCATCTGGGGCACGGGCACGGAGGATTATTTTCTGTCGGCGTGGGGGTTAAAGACCACCAGTACGCCCTATTTCGGTGTGCCGTATTTTGACCAATGGGGCATCGTGGGCGGACACACGAGTGCTTATCGCTGGCACGTTCAGGATCCACTGGTGTTCGATAAGGGCATCAAGGTGACATTTGAACACTTCGGTTGGATCTCGCCCGATGAAAATCCACAGAACAAGTCCACCAGTTGGAACGAACGGCAGGACGATTATTCCAGCGTGGCGTTCTGGTATCAAACCGGTCCATCCACTTTTGCGGCGCGCGCGCCGGACGCAAAAGCGCGGAAGTTACCCAGCCTCGAACGTCTGACAGTTTACGCGCGGGATTTTGCCGATGACAAACATCACGGCGCGGGTACGGTTGTCCGGCAGCAACTGGATTTTTATGATGATCAGCAGTTGTTTTATCGCGCGCCATCGGCCGACAATGCGTGGCTGGAATTCATCTTTGATGTGCAGAAAAAGGAGCCGTTACGGCTCCTGATCAACGCCACCCAAGCCAACGATTACGGGAAGTATCAGGTCACTCTCAATGGTGTGAAGCTCGGCAAACCGCTGGATTTTTACAGCGACAAACTCACGGACCATGAATTTCACCTGCTGGATTTCTGGCCGGAGCCGGGGAGCTATACCCTGCGACTGGAGTGTGTGGGCAAAAACAAAATGTCCGATGGCTATTACTGCGGCATCGAATCCGTGCGCCTGCGCGAGCGCCGTCCCCGTGTCACCGAATACGGCTTTGACAAGGACAAAGACTGGAAGGAAAAGCCGATGCTTTACCGGTAACGCGGGTATAACCATTGATCCACAGACTGCCCCGGCAGCTTCCGGGAGAGATCATCTTGAAGAGCCGCAAAAATCTGCGGCTGGGAATAGCGCTTGAGGCCGTTCGGATGGAACCCGTAGCGACCCTTTCTTGGGAGCTACCCTTATTCAGTAAAGTCCCCGAATACCGATCCAACGTGCAACCCTTCTGTCGGCGCAGCGGATTGCAAGGACCCAGAGGTGCAATCTCTCGAGAAGCTGTCTCAATATTTTCATCCGAAGATTTCGACGATTTACGCCGATGGACCACTGGGAAAAATCTGAGAGCCTGTTTGAAAACTGCGTAAAGAAGTCTTTAACGTTATTCTGGCACCTTGGGAGAGGATCCCCTATACGTTGGGGATGCGATACACAACTGATCTGACCGACACCGAATGGGAACTCATTGATTGCGGTTTTCCGAAACGCGCCAAGACCCGACGACCGCGCCAGCGTTCTTACCGGAAGTTGCTCAACGCGATGTTCTACGTGGTGCGTACCGCCTGCCCATGGCGTAACCTGCCCAAAGACTTTGCGCCTTGGCAGACGGTCTATCCTTACTATCAGCGTTGGAAGCGCAACCAACTGTGGAAGCCCATTCACACGCACTTGGGCGAACACCTGCGCCAAGTGGAGGGACGGAAACGGCAGGTGAGCGCCGCGAGCCTCGACAGCCAAAGCGTCAAGAGCAGTGAATGCAGCGCCGAACGCGGCGACGACGCGGGCAAGCAAGTCAACGGCCGCAAACGGCACATGCTGGTGGATACGCTGGGGCTTGTGCTCGGGGTCATGATCCCGCCGGCCAACCTCCAGGACCGCGACGCCGCTCGGCAACTGCGGACCCTGTTCTTTTAGCCAGAAGAGCCAGCAACGCCTCCGACACCTCCGGGCCGACGGCGGTTACGCGGGCGCCTGGGTCGTTTGGGCGCAGGAGGGGGCGCTGTGTCGTCGCAATCGTGAAGCGCACCGAGGCGCACACTTTTAAAGTGCGGCCCCGCCGCTGGGTCGTCGAGCGGACGTTTGGCTGGCTAAGGCGTTACCGACGGCTAAACCGCGATTACGAACGCCAAGCCAAGACGGGCAAAACAGGATCTATCTTGCGATGATTCGCTTGATGTTGGCTCGTTTGGCCAAATGGAAAGCTCCCCTTAAATTGAGGTTCTCTGACGTTTTCGATGGGTAGTTACAAGGCTGGGACTCGGAGTTTGCCGGCGACCAGGTAAAGCATGGTGCGCAGATAAACGAAACTGCGGAAGCCACGCGCCCGGCGTTTGACGGCGCTGAACACACTGTTGAGTCCCTCCATGAAAGCATTGGTCAACCCATGCTTCCAGTGCGCCAGGATCCCGTCCCAGTGGCGCTCGACGGACTCGGCGAACTTGACCATCTCGACAAACAAGGTGCCAAACTTCTTCCGACCCAGCCGCACCCAACGGCACCACGCCTCCAGTCGCCGCCGGGCCGCACTCGCGTGGGGCAACCGATACGCATCCTGAAACGCCAGTCGCATCTGATACGCCTTCACGCTGGCCAGATTGCTTTGCGTCAACACCGCCAGTTCCGCCGCCTGTTCCTCGCTCAGATGCTCCGGATTCTGGCGCAACAGCCACCGCGAGGCTTTCAACTCCGGTCGCTGCTTTTGCTCGCGCCGCCGCACTTTCTCCGTCGCCAGGATCAGGTTGGCCATCACATGATACTTGTCATGCACCACGGTCGCGTTGCGGCAGGTTTCCCGCACGCCTTTGCGATACGCCGGACTCCAGTCCATCGCAACTTCCGTCAGGGCATGGCGATGACCGTTATGGGCCTCCAGCGCCGCAATAAATTGCGGGAAAACGCCCGCGTCCCGATCCTCCGCGGCAAAGAGCACCCGCTTCTTGATCCGGTCGGCAAAAACGCTGATATACTTGTGGCCTTTGCGCACCGACATCTCGTCCACCCCCACGCAACACACTTGGGAAAAGTCGGCCTCGGCATAGGGCGCGTCCACCTGCTGGTGCAGAAGCCGCCACAGGCGCGGCGCGGTTTCCCCGAGCGTCTGGGCGGCGCGTTCGACCGCCATCGCGCGCAACAGCAGCAGCGCGAAGGCTTCAAACTCCTTGCTGAAGCCGCCCGCCATGCCTTCCCACGGCGGCCGCACCCGCCAAGTGTGGCCGCACTGGGGACAACGCCCGCGCGGCAACCGGCAGACAATCTCGCAGCGGTATTGCATCACGTTGAGATGCCGCCAGCGCAACGGCTCGGTGCGATCG
>Ga0208195_1001236_pt1 | contig 29035 bp, 9 predicted proteins | sample AD_UKC077_MetaG_FD_184441 | JGI IMG/M metagenome (GOLD analysis project Ga0208195, IMG submission 184441) | Active sludge microbial communities of municipal wastewater-treating anaerobic digesters from USA - AD_UKC077_MetaG (SPAdes) (version 2) | ecosystem: Engineered > Bioreactor > Anaerobic >... | reverse complement strand
CAGCTCGGAGCTGGCCGGGGTGCTGGCCGGCTTTGCCAGTTCGCCCTACAGCTTGCAGGTGAAGACGATTAACGTCGAGCCGGCGCCGGCGGTGGTGGCGCCCGCCACGCCGGCGGCGCCAGTGATTTATACCATGCCGGCGGTGGTGCCGACGCCCGCCGCGTCGCCGACGCCCGCCGCGCCGCCGCCTTCGATGGCGGCCGAGGCGCCGCCGTCCATGTCCTTTGAAGAACGTTACGGGCGCGCGGGCCGTTCGCTGGGACCGGCTCCCGCCCCCGCCCCGATGCAGCCGCGCTACGTGCCGCCGATGCCGGTGGCCGCCGCGCCCGTCAGCCGGGGGCCGACGCCGGCCCTGGATGAGCGGCAATTAAAAGTCACCCTGATGCTGGAGGTGGTGAAACTGCTGGCCCCCAAGTAAAATGGATTTCCTGAAGAAACATTACGAGAAGGTCGTGCTGGGCGTGGTGCTGCTGGGCCTGGCGGTGGCGGTGGCCTTTCTGCCGCTCAAGATAGCCGGGGAAAAGCAGAAACTCGATGAGATGCGCACCCGGCTGATTTCGCGCAACGTCCAGCCGCTGACCAACCTGGACTTGAGCCTGGCGGACGCGGCGCTCAAGCGGGCGGCGGTGCCGGCGACGGTGGATTTTTCCGCGCCGAACAAGCTGTTCAACCCGATGCTGTGGCAGAAAACGCCCGAGGGCCGGCTGCTGAAGGCGGATGCGAGCAGTGTGGGGCCGAACGCGGTGGTGGTGACCCGGCAGACGCCCCTTTACCTGAAGCTGGCGCTGGATGAGGTGACGATGACCGATTCGGGATTGCGCTGCCGGATTGGGATCGAGAATGAAGCGGCGCTCAACCCGCGGGATCGCAAGAAGCAGCGGTATTGCCGGCAGGGCGACAAGAACGAGGTGTTTGCCGTGCGCGAGGTGCGCCCGCTGCCGAACAACCCGGCCAACGCGACGGTGGCGCTCGAATTAAACGACGGCGGCCAGCGCGTGGAAATCAGCAAAGACCACCCGTTTCAGCGCGTCGAGGGGTACGTGGTGGATTTGAAATACGGCCCGGAGAACAAGGTTTGGAATGCGCGCCGGGTGGGCGCGCTGCTGACTTTCGGCGGCGAGGAATACAATATCGTTGATATCACGGAGGACGAAATAGTATTGTTAGCCAAGTCGAATTTGAAGAAATGGACCATCAAACACAGTGCCGTTGCCGCACCTTGAAACCCGTTTGTCCTTAGCCAAACGCAACTGAGATTATATGATTAAAGCAGCCTCTTTGCCGCTCGCATTGATTTTACTAGCCGCCGCCGCGCCGGGGGCTTTCGCGCAGCTCGCGCCGCAGGACGCCGCGGTTAACGAAGCGGTCTATCGCCAGGCCCACCGCATTACGCTGCGCCAGAAGCTGGCGGAGGCGCAGGCGGCGCAGGAGCGCCGGGCGCTGGCTTCCGCCGCCAAGCTGTATGATGATTCCTGGGAGCTGGTGCAGAAGATTGGCACCGGGGTGGAGGCGGAGCGGGAGCAGACCGTCGCCGGCCTGGCCGCGGTGCGGCTGGAACTGGCGCGGGCGGCCCAGCGGCGCGGCGATTATCGGGAGGCGCGGACGCAGGTGGATGATGTGCTGCGGGTGGACCCCACGCATGCGGCGGCGGTGGAATTCAAGCGCGGCAACGAGAAACTGCTCGCCGGCCAGCGCGGCACGATCCCCAGTGAGGAAGTGCGCAGCCAGGTCCCGGCCGTGGCCGAGGAAAAGATCACCGCCAGCACGCTGGTGCATGACGGGAAGCTGCTGTATGAAATGGGCAAGCTGGATGAATCCGAGGCCAAGCTCAAGCAGGCGCTGCGGATAGACCCGCATAGTGAAGCCGCGCTCTACTACCTGAACCTCGTATCGGAAGCCAAGTATATCCGCTCCGCCAAGCGGCATGAGGTGACGATGCGGGAGGACATCCGCGCCGTGGAACAGGCCTGGGCCAACCCGGTCAGCCGGGAAAAGCTGCTGGTGCCCAATCCTTACGCCCAGACCAACCTGATCCATACCGGCCAGGGGCGGCAGGCCATCATGATTAAACTCGACCGCATCCGGCTCGACAGCGTGAAATATGACAACCTGCCGCTGGGAGAGGTGATCATCAACCTGAACGACGAGTGCAAGAAGCGCGATCCGGAGAAGCGCGGCATCAATTTCCTCATTCACCAGGCCGGGGAAAATGCCAGCGCCGGCCCCCAGCCGATGGTTCTGGGGCCGGACGGCAATCCTCTTCCGGCGCCCATGCCGGAGCAGGTGGATATGAGCTCGATTGCGATTAAGATTAACCCGGCCCTGACGGATGTCCGGCTGGCGGATGCGCTGGATGCCATCGTGCGGGTGGCCGATCAGCCGATAAAATACTCCATCGAGGACTACGCCGTGGTGTTCTCGTTGAAGCCGCGCGAGGCGACCCCCGAGCCTTTGTATATCCGCACGTTCAAAGTGGACCCGAATACGTTCTACCAGGGCTTGCAAGGGGTGGGGTCCTATGTCTTTGGCGAGTCCATGAACGTGGGTCAGAACACCGGCGGCGGCGGCTTTGGCGGCGCGACCGGCGGCATGACCGGCGGGCAGAACCAGAACCAGATCTCGGGCGCGATTATGGCCCGGGTGCGCATCGCCGGCGGCACGGTTATGGGAGGACGGCAGGGCGGCGGCGGGATGGGCGGAGGCGAGACGGCCGGGGGCTTGAACTATCTGACGCGGACCAACGACATGTCGGAGGTGTCGCGCGCGGTCATTAACTTCTTTTCCAGCCTGGGGGTGGACTTGGATCCTTCACGGAACCCTGGCAAGGCTCTGTTCTTTAACGATCGGCAGGGGGTGCTCATTGCGCGGGCCACGCTGCAGGATTTGGATATGATCGAAGCGGCCATCCAGGTGCTGAATACCGTGCCGCCCCAGATCAATATCAAGTCGAAGATTATCGAAATCTCGCAGAGTGACACCAAGGCCCTGGGTTTTGATTGGTTTTTGGGGAACGTGCTGATGAATGGCGGCCAGCTCGGCGGGCAAGCCGGCACCGCCCCGTCCTTTACCGGCCAACCGACTCCCGCCAATCCCCTGGGAGTGTTCCCCGGCAATCCGTATGCTTCGCCGCCGACCACCATTGCGCCCACGGCCACGGATGGTCTTCTGACCTCCGGCTTGCGCAATCCCTCCACGACGCTTTTTACGCTTACCGGCATCCTGACCGACCCGCAATTCCGGCTGGTCATCAAGGCGCTGCAGCAGCGGCAGGGAGCCGAGCTGCTGGCGCAGCCCGAGGTCACCACCACCAGCGGACGGCAGGCGCAAATGAAGGCGGCGGACGTTAAGAGTATTATTACCAGCTATAGCTTCAGCCAGGCGCAGTCCACCGGGGTGTCCACGGGCACGGGGACCACGGTCAACCAGGCCCAGCCCACAGTGGTCTATCCGATTCCCGAGCAGATGGAACTGGGGCCGGTGCTGGACGTAATCCCGTGCGTGCTGTCGGATGGCTACACCATTAACCTGACGTTGATTCCCACGCTGACGGAGTTTGTGGGCTACGACAATCCCAATGAAGTGGGCGCTTCCACGGCGATCAACCAGTCGCTGGCGGGCGGCTTGATCATGGTTCCCACTGTGCTGCCGCATTTCACGGTGCGGCAGGTGGTTTCCACGGTCAACGTGTGGGATGGCCAGACGGTGGTCCTGGGCGGGCTGCTTTCCGAGACGGTGACGACGATCAAGGACCAGGTGCCGGTGCTGGGCGATCTGCCGCTGGTGGGCCGGCTCTTCCGCAGCGAGTCCAAGACTTCCGGGAAGAAGAACCTGCTGATCTTTGTGACGCCGACGCTGATTGACCCGGCCGGCAACCGGCTGCATACGGACGAAGAAATGCCGTTTGCGCAGACGGGCTTTCCGGCGCAGCCGCCCGTGGTGGCGGGAGCGGAAAGGAACTGACCCCCGTGACCTGCCGGCCTGTTTAATCCGCTGCGGCTGTGAGCGTCAAACCCGAGGTCATTGTAATGCTTGAACGTATGTCTTTGCCACTGTTTGCCCGGTCGCTGGTCGCGGGCGCGCTCCTGGTCTTTGCCGCGCCCGTGGCGGTGGTGGGCCAGACCAACCTCTTCCAGACCAACGGGGTGGAGTACGCCATCGCCGGGGCTTTAACCGGCGACCAGGTTCATCCCGGCCTGAGCCTTAGAAGCACCGGCGGCTACCTCGTTTGGGAGGACAACCTCACGGACGGCGACGGCCTGGGGATCAGCGCGTTGCAACTCAACAGCAGCCTGTCCGGGACCTATTCCCCTTTCCGCGTCAATGCGTTGAGCGCGGGCGATCAGGAATTTCCCCAGGTTTGCCGGTTGAGCGGCGGCGGGGTGGCGTTTGCCTGGCAGGGCGGGCGGCGCGGTTCCCAGAATATCTACGCCCGGTTCCTGTCGTCCGGCGGCACGTGGGTGACGCCCCACAGCGATGTGTTGGTCAATACGTTTACGAACAACTTCCAAATCGCGCCGGCCATGGCGCCGCTGGCCAATGGCAACGTGGTGATTGCCTGGGGCAGCTATAATCAGTTTAGCGCCAACAGCCTGCAGGATGTTTATGCGCAGGTGCTTACGCCGAGCGGCCAAAAAGTGGGCGGCGAATGGCTGGTCAACCAGTTCACCAGCTATAACCAGCGCACGCCGTCCGTGGCCGCGTTGAGCGATGGCCGGTTTGTCGTGGCCTGGGTGTCCGAGCAGCAGCGCTTCGAGAACAGCGTGGACCTTTACGCCCGGATTTTCAATGCGAACGGTTCGCCCGCCAGCGCGGAGTTGGCCATCAATTCCTCCACCAATGTCTGCGCCAATCCCCATGTCGTGGCCGCGCCCAATGGCGGGTTTATTGTTGCCTGGTCCGAGAAAGACCTGGCCAGCCTTTGGACCAACAGTTGGGATGTTTATGCCCGCGCTTTCCAGCACACCGGGTCTGCTGCCGGGGCGGCGGTTCGCCTGAACCAGCAACGCCTTGGGGATCAGTATGCGCCGACGCTGACGCTGAACGGCACCGAAATGCTGGCGGTTTGGACCAGCCTGGGCCAGGATGGCTCGGGCGCGGGCGTGGTCGGCCGGTTCCTGCGCAGCGATTTAACGCTGTCCGGCGATGAATTTCTCGTCAACACCACGACGGTCGGCTCGCAGGTGCATCCGGTGGCGGCGGCTGACGGGGCCGACCGGTTTCTCGTGGTTTGGGGCAGTTTCACTGGCCTGGCCTCGGGCTTCGACCTTTACGCCCAACGCTATGCCCGCCAGGTTCAGTCGCTGGCGGCGCCGGACCCGCCGTTTGTGACCGTTTTGAGCTCGAATGCCCTGAGCGTGACTTGGCCGCCCCTGGCGGGGCTCGCAGTGGCCGCTTACGAGGTCTATGCCGACGGGGCGGCGACGCCGACGGCGGTGGTTACCAACGCCTGGTGGACCATGACCGGCCTGGCGCCCAATTCCACCCATTCCTTCCGCCTGGCTTATATCCTGACCGACGGCCGCGCCTCGCCCATTTCCGGTGCGACGACCAACACTACTTACGGCACGCTCACCTGGGGCGGCATTCCGTATGAGTGGATGGTTTATTATTTTGGCTCCGACCTTTATAGCTGGCTTTTGCTGTATCCGCCGAATGCCGATACCGACGGGGATGGCGCTTCCAACCTTGAGGAGTTTCTGGCCGGCACTTCTCCCATCAATGCGGCCAGCGTCCTGCGCGTCAAGCTCCACCCCACGCCGCAGGGACCGTTCCTGGACTGGAACACTCAGCCGGGCTTGATCTATCAGGTGCAGGCATCGTCCAATCTCAAGCAGTGGGCCAACCTCGGGGGCGTCCGCTTCGCCCCGGGCACGACGGATTCCATGTATGTTGGCGGCTCGGCGGCTGGTTACTACCGGGTGTTGCGCGTGCGCTAATGGAGCTTCTGATATGTCGCGTTTTTTTAATATAAGACAGTGGGCGGGCTGGATGTTCGGGCTGAGCCTGGCGCTCGTCGCGCCGTCGGCGGCTGCCTTCTCGATGCTGGGGCCGGGCGAATCGTGGCAGGACATCACAATGGGGTATCAGAAGTTCCATTACATAACCTACCCAAGCAGCGGTTGGGTGATCCATGGCAATGACTTTGCCTGGCATCCGCAGAATTGGGGAGAGGAATTCCGCTGGAACAACAAGGTGTTATATTATGCCTGCGACCAGAGCTTCCTCGACTATTTCGGCGCGGAAGGGGTGGCGGCGGTGGATGCCGCGGTGGCGGTTTTCAACAACCTGCCCAATGCTTCCGATGCGGACCTCAACCAGTTTCCGCTCGAAGCCAGCCGCATCAATTACACAGCCGCAGCTCTGCACCTTTACGATTTGAAGTCCACGATCATGGAGTTGCTCATCGAGCGGTTGGGGTTGATTGATCCGGAGCGCTGGACATGGTGTATTCGCGCCCGGGTTCTGCCGCCCTCGCTGGCCTGCCCTCAGTTTGATTTCGCTGTGGTGCAGCGCAATTTCGATCCGGTGACGGGGGAACCGACGCGCTATGTCAACGGCACCTTGTTTACCTACGGTATCCAGCAAATCTGCACCCCGTATGATTTCGGTGACGCCGTCGAGTTTTTGGTGGATCCACATGCCGACGCTTCGGCCAGGTACAGCGCGCTGGCGACGCCCAAACTTACGTTGCCCGACGAGACCTTTTATGGCTGGTTTCATACCGGGCTGACCCGGGATGACATGGGCGGGCTGCGCCATCTCTACCGCACCAATAACATCAATCTCGAAGGAAGCGGAACCAACGCCGTCACTTACGTGGTGGATACCAGCCTGACGAACCTGTTGTTCATGTCGAACCTCACGTTCCTGGCTTCCCAGGCGATAACCAACGACGCGGCCACATTGCAGGCGCTTTTCCCCGGCCTGAGCATTGCTTCCTCGATTCCGATCTTCACCAATGTATATGTGACCAATATTACCGCGTACTTTACCAACTACCCGTTCGATCCAGTCGGTACTCCGCAGCATCTGGAGTTTGCGACCAATCGTACGCTCACCGTCCAGACCTGGTATCATCATACTTTTAACAACTTGGCGACGGTGAAAAAGATTAACAACACCTGGACCGTCGTCCCGTTGCCCGAAATCGCCGACCATACCAATACGGTTTGGCTGGCGATTGAAACCACCGCCATCACGAATGCTCCCTGGAGCCCCGCGGGCAGTCCTTTGGTGACCAATACTCACCGCGTTGTCTTCCCTACCAATATAGTGTCGGGGCAATACTTTATTTTGCCGACCAATATGTGCGGCGTTTCCATTGCCCAATGGCAGGCCACGCTGACCAATTACTACACCAATGCGCTGCTGTCGGCCACCAACACGCCCACGGGCGACACCAATACGCCCGCTGGCAATACCAACACTTTCAACCAGGTGGTCATTGAGCGCTTCATCCACGACGTCTTCCAAATCAATCCGGTGGTGTGTTTGTCCAACAGCATCGGGCTTCGGCAGGGAATCGAGAAGGTGACCTTTATCCGGCGGGATTATGATTCTTTAATCGGGCAGTTCTACAGTCCCATCACCAATAATTACACTTTAACCCTCGTGACCAATGAATTGGTCGGCGGCACCAACCGAACCATCCTCATTCCCCAACAGGTCCGGCGCGTGGTCACCGCGCCCGACATATTATTCACCGCTGCGGATCTGGCCGGGAGCATGCCATCCATTCCGACGGTGACGCGCTCCACTCCCAGCTTTGACCTCACGGGTGCGCAGCCGGGCTTGGCGGGGCCGGGGGTTATTCGCGGGCCGGTTTCTTTCCAGTTTAACAAGGTCGGGCCAATTTACCTTAATGGCACCTATCCGCTTTTCGTGGATGAGTTTGGGGCGCTGCTTAATTTCACCTGGGCTTCTTTTGACGCGAGCACTAATGCGCCGATCATCTATCCCAGCGGCACCAGCCTGGCCAGCCTCGAAAACCAGGTGCTGGTCCAGGTTTCCCCGCCGTATCTGCCGGATGCCGTCACGGGTAGCGCGTACAGCGCCCAGTTATACACCAGCGCGGCCACGCCCAACTGGCAAACTCCCATTACCTGGTCGCTGGCAGCGGGTTCACCCGCTCTGCCGCCAGGATTGACGCTTTCGTCGGGCGGGCACATTTCCGGTACACCCGGGCAGATGGGGTTCTTTAATTTTATCGTTGTGGCCAGGGACGCCGCAGGCCGCACCGTTCAACAGAGTTATGTTATCAATGTGGCAGCGTCTCCATGACCACGGGATCGGCCGGGGCGCCCTGTCGGAGCGATTCTTTATGAAGCAGAAGTCAATTTTGGGTCTGGTGGCATTGGCGCTGACGTCGGCGGCCTGGAGCCAGACCTACGAGAATTGGACCGTCGTCCAGTGTCCTCCGGAAATTCCGCCGAACATTGTTGCGTCCACCTTCATCAACCATGCCGATTTCCGGATCAACTTCACCAATTTCAACATGGGGGCGCTGCCGGTCACGGCGCCGCCGTATCGTGGGTGGTCGGAAACCGTCAACTTCATCAACGATTTCGGCGCTCACATGAGCTGCAATACCGGGTTCAATATCGAAACTTTTCCCCTATCCGGCTCCGGGCAGCGGGCTGCCAGTCTTTACAACTACGGAACCATTGACTGCGGCACCCTGGGCACCTCCAATGTTTTCAGTATCGGAGGTTTTCTCTTTAACCTGCTGGGCTCGGGGGAGGGGGTTAAATGCAAGGTTAATGCCACCAACATTGTCAATTCGGGCACGATCAACATGGGCTTTAACAGCCTGCTCACCCTCAAGGGCGATCGGATTGACCTCAGTTACGGGAATTTGATAATGGAAAGCGGTGGCTTTACTGGCCTCGGCGGCGGCATTTTCTACCAGGGCGGATTTTTTGACGGTTATTGGGGGAAAGGCGACCCGGTTACTCAGCGGCCGTTATTTTATCCCAATGGCATTGACCCCGTTTCTTTGTACGAAACAGTCCCGCCGCGCACCCAATATCACATCATCACCAATCGCAATTACGCGGTCATCGAACAGCAGTTGGGGGGCGGCACCTTTAATCCTTACCTCCTGGATGTTGTTGATCAATCCGGCTCCAATCGCACCGTCCGTGCCGTCTTTCTCAGCAATACGAATCCCGCCATAACCGCCAACGTCTATTTCCCCGCGTTCGGCGGCGATCCCTATCAACTCGGCCCCGATATTATCGAGTGGTCCTGGATTTCTACTAACTTCGTGGGCGTTACCACCAACTATCTTTACCTCCAGGATACTTTCCTGTCCTATACCAACTTCCAGCTTCTCTTGAACGGCTATGCCGGCATCGGCTACAACCGTCCCACCTACATCCCCGAGAACTACCACTTCTACCAGGGCAACCAACTTTCGCTGGGCGTTCCGGCGGTTTCCACGGTGATCCCGCCCGGCACGTTCCTCACTCCCCAACGTAACGTGACTAACGAATGGACCGCTTATCAGGCCATTTTCCAGCCGGCCTCGACTATTATGGGCGAGGTGGCCGGCCAGAACGTCACCAACCTGCCCGGGCGCATCGAGTTGACGGCCGACAAATACCTTGTCCTCACCAACGCCCACATCAGCAGCGTCAACTACCTGCTGCTGAAAGCCACCAACCACTTCGGAGGCAGTGCCGGCGCGGAGATTACGGCCCCTCATGCCGATCTTTATCTGCGCAGTACCAACGGCTTCCTGAACATCACCAACGTGCTGGCGCCCTACCTGCCCCGCCCGATTGGCATCTGCGACCTGTTTAGCGCGCGCTGGACCAACATTATAAATAACATCACCAATCGGTACCACGTGCTCTTCGTGGACACCCAACTCGAACCCTCTTCGCCGCTGCTGGTGCAAACCCTTAGCCTGAGCGCCACCAATGCCGCGACGCGCGATGACCGCATCGTTATTAGCGATGTCTTTAACGTCACCTCCAATCTGTTGCTTAACACGCGGCGGCTGACTCTGGCGACCAACGCGCCCGGCGCCCCCGCTCCGGCCGGCATCCTGAACTATCTTAATCCGGCGGTGCTGTGGCCGTCGGCGACACCGCGGTTGCAATATCTCACCAATCATGGCGGCATCCGGGCGCAAAACCTCATCGTGTTTGGCGGGTCACAAAGCTCGCCCTACCAAGGTCCGGACAGTTCCACCAACCCATACGCCGTTTTTGTCAACACCGGCGGCGTTACCAATTTTGGCAGTTTCATCTTTGCCACTAATTTCTTGAATAGTGGCACTTTCCTGGCCACCGGCGGCACCCTTCAGTTGCGGCAGGCACGGACTGCGGTGCTCACCAATGGCGCGTTCCTGGCGACAGGTGCGGCGGGCACCATTCGCATTGATGCCGACAGCCTGTTAGTGAGCAACCATGTGTTGCAAGCCGGGAATACCCTCACACTTTCCATCACGAATAGCTTGGATGACGGCAGTTTGACGGACGGGGCGGATTCCGTCACTCATCCGAACATTTGGAATGTGGGTTACGGGATCAACCTGCTTACCCGTCCCGCCCGGGGCGGTCTTCTGGCCACCACCATTACCAATACCGGGCTTCCCGGGGCCAAGGTTCCCAACTCCTGGGCAGGATTGGACCGTGGGCCGGTGGCGGCGGGATTTTCCAATAATGGCGCGCTCGGGCGGCTTATCCTTGATGGCCTTACCAACACCACCCGGTTCGAGTTCACGCCCGTTACGGGATCCAATGCGCTTTATGTGGATTGTCTTGAACTCCGGAATCACATGACTAAACTGGACGGCAGCGGCAACGTGGCAAATCTCCTGTTCCAGCCGGGCATGAAGATTTATTACGCCCAACTGATTATCAATGGCGTTTCCTGGGCCGAGAAACTGAACGGCAAGAATGGCGGCGGTTTGAACTGGGTTCCTTCTTATGCGGGCACCTACAGCTCCACCAACGTGGTTTATCCCGATGGCACGACCAACCGGCTGAACCAGGCCCTGGTTCAAAGCTGCAACCTGGATTCCGATGGCGATGGCATTCTTAACTGCCAGGATCCTACGCCGGTATTTGTGCCGTCCCAGGTGGGGCTGACTGCCGCGCGGGCGTATTTGCCCCAACCGGCGGTGGTGCTCTCCTGGAACAGTATTCCATATTCGACCAATTGGGTATTCTACAAGCCGACGCTCCAGACTGCCCAGTGGCAGCTCTTGACCAATTTTGTGCTCGGTTCCGCCGGCGGGCGCCAGCAAATCGTCCAACCGTCGGCCCTCAACAGCAGCCGGTTCTATCGTGTGCGCGTGGACGCCGCGATGCCGTAACCGGCGCAGAGGTTGCGGGTGCCGTCGGATCAAGTTAGGACCGGGATTTATGGGAGCGCAGGAATGAGTTTTTGCGCGCCCAAACGCAACGAAATGTTATGCGAAGATTACGAATGAATGCCGCAGTGTTCAACCGGCTTGCCAGGGGGCTGCTCGGGTTGCTGACCGGGCTTGGTTTGGCCTCATCAGTCTTTGGTGATGCACCCGAAAACGATGACTTTGCCAATGCCACCGTCATTTCGGGAATCTGGGGGACGGTAAGTGGCAACACGGAAGAGGCCACGGCTGAAACGGATGAACCTGAGCATGCCGGTGCCGCCGCCGCCAATTCAGTTTGGTACAAGCTTATTCCGATTCAAGATGGCACCCTGACGATTCATACCTTTGGCAGTGCCATTGATACGCGGTTGGCGGTGTATAGCATTCCGCCCAATACGAACATAGCAGTTAACAGCTCGCTGTTTCTTGTTGCTGCCAGCGATGACTTCGATCTCCGGCAGGATCCGTTTGAACGTCCCTTGCGGGGACCCAATGGCCCCTACGCCGAAGCTGGTCCCAGTGCCGTTCGTTTCCCGGTGAAGTTGGGTACAGCGTATTATGTAGTCGTGGATAGCAATGGTGGAGGCGGCGAGATTCAGCTAACCTGGGGGTATGATTTTGGCGGGCTTTTCTACTTTACCAAACCGCAGGTTGAAGCCGGCAAAACCGAGGGCGGCATTCAGTTCGCGGTCGGCCGCACTTTTGGCTGCTCGGGGCGGGTATTGGTGGATGTCGTCACCACAAACTATACAGGACAGAATATGCCGGCCACCGAAGGAGTGGACTATATTCCGGGGCAGCAGACCTTGATCTTCGATGATTATGAAACCTTGCGAACGTTCCGGGTGCCGATTATAGATGCTGAATTCGCTGGCGATCCCGGCGATCCCGAAGACCCCGAAGCTCCGGTATCGGCGCCCTTTAACCCTAATTATCACTTTAACGTGCAGATCGTTTCCGTGCGGTTTCATGATCTCGAAAACACAAATATTCTAGCCCCCCCGGCAATTCTTACCGGTCAGGATACCAGCGTCGGCCGCATGCTCGACGTCAATATCCCCCGCGGCGCGGGCGATCCCGGGCCGGATGTGGAAGCGTTTACGAATAACATCATCAACTTCGAAGTGCGGCGCCAGGTGACGACTGAATATGCGGGGGACGGCGATGGGTATGTGCATGTCTGGCTTACGCGCTCCGGGACGGCCGATCCTAATACAACATGCAGCATTAAGTGGGGCATCAATAGCGCGTACAGCCTGGGCGATCTTCGCAACAACCTGTTTGACTTGTCGCCCGAGTCCGATTATGCCACGCCCGATCCGCCCAGCACCCCCGCTCCAGGAGTTGGGCCTGCCGATTTTGGCCCGCCCAGTTCAGGCACAGTTTCCTGGGGCAGCTATGATTTCCTTCCCAAGGAAATCTTGATCCCCATCAATGACGATAGCCTGGTCGAGTTTAATGAGGACTTCCTAATCGAACTTACGAATATCGACGCCCAGAATTGCCGCATGGGCGAAATCAACAAGTGTACCGTTACGATTCTTTTTGACTACCATGATCAACCCGCCGGCGCTTTGGAGGCCGGTTTCAACGCGCACACAGAACCTCCCAATAACCCGGTTCCGGGCACTGATGCCGCCATTTTTGCCATGGCGGTTCAGCCCGATCAGCGCATCCTGATCGGCGGGGCTTTTACGACTTATAACGCGTTCCTCCGCAACCGAATTGCGCGCGTCAACCCCAACGGCACGCTGGATCGGACCTTTGATCCGGGCAACGGCGCGGATGGCCTGGTCACGACCCTGGCATTGCAGCCCGATGGCTACATTCTCATAGGGGGAGATTTTCTCGCGGTCAATGGCTTCAATCGCTACCATGTGGCGCGCCTGACGCCGTCTGGCGCCGTAGATACGACTTTCAATCCCGGGGCGGGTGCCGATGGCACCGTTTGGTCGTTGGCGATCAGCACCAATGATAGCGTGATCATTGGGGGTGAGTTTAACAGCTTCAATAACTACCCGAGTTCGCGGGTGGCTCGTCTTGATTCCTCGGGAAACCTTGACCTTGCTTTTGATACGTCCAGCCTTGGGATCAATGGCACCGTGTGGGCCGTTGCGCCGCTAACCGATGGAAAGGTGATTATTGGCGGTGATTTTAACCTGGTGGGCGGTCTTTTGCGCCCCGGGATTGCCCGGCTTAATGCCGACGGCTCGGTGGATGCTGATTTTGACCCCGGCCTTGGCGCCAACGATACGGTTTATACGTTATGGGTCCAGAATGATGGCAACATCCTTGTAGGCGGAGCTTTTACACAGTTCCATACGGCCTCCCATCATGGCCTGACGCGACTGTTGCCGGATGGGCAACTGGATCCGGCTTTTAATCCCGGTGCTGGCGCCAATGATGTTGTTTATTCTATTTTGGTCTCGCCGACCAACTCCGCGATATACGCCGGGGGCATGTTTACCACTTTCAACCAAACGCGCCGGGTTGGGCTGGTCCGACTTTTCCCTGATGGCACCGTGGACACCAGTTTTCTGGATACGGCTTATAACCAGTTCGCGGGTTTAACGGGCCCTTGGTTTAATCCAGACCGTTATCCGCGTAGCTTCGTGTATGCCCTTGGCCTGGAAGACGTGGAGGTTTATGGCATTGCCCGGCAGGATGTTCTTATTGCGGGCAGCTTCAACCGGGTTGGCGGGGGAGGCACTAACCGCCGATCGTATGATACTCGCGAGAATTTGGCCTTGCTGGTGGGCGGGGAAACGGTCGGGCCGGGCAACCTGACCCTGACTCACCCGACATATTCAGTCAATGAGAATGGCAGCTTTCTGTGGGTTACCCTCACGCGTACGAATGGCACCTTGGGCAGCGTTGGGACCCGGTTTTCGCCCGATCCATTCCCGGTTGGAGCCGGGGCTGCGGTCTATGGCAAAGACTACACATACAACCCGTTATCCTATGGCCTTTCGGTTTACGGCTCGACCTGGGGGCCGCCCGGGGGCCCGGATACCCGAATGTTGAGCGATGGCATTTGGTGGCGCAATTACCCCGACCCGCGCTCGGTCCTGCCGGAAATCCAGCAGCCGGGTCCCTTTAACAATGCCCGGGTGGACATTCATGATAACGCGATCAAAGACGGCAACCGCACCTTTGGTCTTAACCTGACGATTCCCTGGCAGCTCGACACGTTTTTCCTGGGAGGCGCCAATATGCCATTGGCTACTGCGCTGGGGCCGCAGCCCAGCACGACTTCCCTGCTGCTCGATAACGAAAATCCGCCCGGCACCTTTTCTTTTATCACCACCAACTACACGGTGAGTGAAACTGCCGGGCGAGTCTCCATTTTGGTTGTTCGGACTAATGGCACCGGCGGCACGGTGACTTTGAAGTACTTGACGCAAAACCTTGTTGGCTCCCCGCCCCCGGGCGTTGGCTTTGCCCGCGCCAGCACCAATAGCCCAACTCCCAACGGCAATTACTATGCCACGAATGGCACCCTGACCTTCTATCCGGGCATTACCAGCCGGACCTTTGATGTGAATATCAGGCAGGATGGGCAGATCAATCCGGATTTGGCCTTGCTACTCGTAATTACCAATATCGCAGCTCAAAACCCCGCCAGCGGCACAGCTTTGGGCGGCATTACCAATGCCTGGCTGACCATTATTGACGGCGATTTTCCACAAGGCCGTCTGAACTTCAGCTCGGTTGCCTTTATGACGAACGAAACGGCGGGTAACGCCGTTATTACGGTGACCCGCACCGGCGGCAGCCAGGGAACCATGACGGTGCTTTGCTCCACCACTAACACCCTGGCTAGTGCCACCAATACCCCCGCCGTGCCCAATGTTAATTATTTGCCGGTAACCAACGTGCTTTTGACTTGGGCCAACGGCGACAGTGCCCCCAAGTCATTTACGGTCCCGGTGCTGCACGACAACCAAATTACCTCGAACCTCACCGTGGGGCTCACGCTCTCCACGCCAGTTTTGAATGGCATGACCAATTACACCGCTTTGGGCCCGGTCAGCAATGCCGTTTTATCCATTCTGAATGTGGACAGCCTTGGATCGCTATCTTTTAGCAGCCCACATTACTCCCAGAACGAGAACGGGGGCTTCGCCATTATTCCCGTCGTGCGCCAGGGGGGCAGCGTTGGTACTGTTATTGCCACGTTTAACGCCTCGACTGGCATCAATGCTACCCCGGGCATAGATTTCCTCCCGACCAACGGGACGCTTGCCTTTGGCCCGGGAGAACTCAGCAAGGTGTTTACGGTTCAACTGCTTGATAACGCCATTGTCGATGCCCCGGATCGCGCTGTTTTGCTGCAGTTGACCAATCCAGTGCCGCCGGGAATCCTGAGTTCTCCCGCAACCGCCTCGCTCTCTCTCATTGATGATGAGACGTTCAATCTGCCGCCCGGCGGGATGGATCCCAATTTTCACCCGCTCTTCAATGGGGCCGTTCATGCCGTGGCTTTGCAGCCTAACGGTGCCATCGTTGCGGCCGGCAGCTTCACGCTGGCAAATTATATCACGCGCCACCGCGTTGCCCGCCTCAACGCCGATGGCACGCTCGATTTTAGTTTCGCTTCCAAGCCGGGTGGCGCCGATAACACAGTCCGCGCCCTGGCGCTTCAGACGGATGGGCGCATGCTGATCGGAGGAGATTTCCTCAGTTACGATGGCATCAACCGCAGCCGCTTTGCGCGCTTGAATCTGGATGGCACGATCGATTGGCAGTTCGATCCAGGCTCCGCCCTCAACGACAGTGCTTATGCCATCGCCGAGACGTTTACTGATGACAGTCGCCCGGAACGCAAGATACTGGTGGGCGGCAATTTTACGCTGGCGAATGGCGCGCCCCGGCGCTACCTGGCGCAGTTCAATGACAACGGGTCGGTAGATTTGGCTTTCAAGGTGGCGGCGGGCGCCGGCGGTTTGGACGGGCCGGTTTGGGCCATCGCCGTTCAGCCTGATCGCAAAATAATCATTGGCGGGGATTTCCGCTCGGTTAACGGCGAGCCGCGCAACCATATTGCCCGGCTCAATCCCGATGGTTCGCTGGATGCCAGCTTTAGCAATTCTGGCATTGGCGCCAACAGTTCCGTTCGCGCGCTGGCAGTTCAGCGCGATGGGCGCATCCTGGTTGGCGGTCTCTTCACCAGCGTCGAGGACGCTCCGCAAAATCGTATTGCCCGGCTTAATTCCGACGGTTCGCTCGACGCCAGTTTTAATACCGGAGTTGGAGCAAATGACGCGGTTTATGCCATTGCCCTCCAACCTGATAACCGCATTCTGCTCGGTGGCGCCTTTACCCGCTGCGGCGATGTTGCTCGTTCCCGGGTCACGCGCCTCAACTCGGATGGCTCCGTGGATCCCACCATCAACTTTGGCGCCGGGTGCAACAATTTTGTCGCTGCGATTGCCGTTCAGCCCGATGATGCAATTGTCCTGGGAGGCGGCTTTACCACCTACGACAACGCGAGCGCAGCTTGCCTGGCGCGCATCTATGGGCGCTCCATCAGCGGTTCGGGCACCTTTGAGTTTACCTCCGCAATCTACGGCGTTGATGAGACCGCCCCGAACGCCACCATCACCGTGCGGCGGCGCGGCGGCACCAGCGCGCCGATTAACGGGACCAATGTTTATGTTACGGTGGCGGCGACCGACGGTCCTCCGCCCAACGGAGCGGTAAACGATATTAATTATAAAAGCGGCTTGTTTACAAACACGTTCCCTCCCGGAGAAACCTTCGCGACCTTCCTTGTCCCCATCCTGCGGGATTTTCAGGTCACGCCTGACTTGGCCGTGAGCTTGCAGTTGACCAGCATAGACCCGCTGGGCCTTGCCGGGCTTGGCAACCAGCCCATTGCCACCCTTTGGGTCAGCAACGTGGATAATGCCGTGCGCTTCTCATCTCCTTCCTACACCGTGGCCAAGAATGTTCAGGAAGGCCGGGCGACGATAACCATCGAGCGCTTCGGCAGCGCCGTGGGCGCCGCGCAGGTGGATTTCATGACCACGATGGATGGCACCGCGCAGCCTTATGGCCGATACCTTCCGGTGGCGACCAATGTCGTTTTCGCTCCCGGCCAGCAGGTTCAAAATGTCTTCATTCCCATCATTAACGATACGCAGGTTTTGAGCAACCAGACGGTGACAATGGTGCTGACCAGTCCAACCAATACCCTGCTGTCCACCCCGTCTGCTGCTACGCTGACTATCCTGGAAACCAGCACCTCCCCGGGGACCCTCGCGTTTAGTTCGGCCAGCTATGGGGCTGGCGAAGGAGACGCCTTTGCCTACCTTGACGTTCTTCGCACTGGCGGTTCCGCCGGGTCGGTGACTGTTGATTACTACACCCGCGACGGAACCGCGCTGGCCGGGGTAAAATATGTGGCGACGAGCAGCGCGCTGGTCTTTGCCGATGGCGAAACCCGCAAAACCATTGCCGTGCCGATCATTAACAATACCAGCGTGGAGTTAAATCAGACGTTTTTCGTCGTGCTTACCAATGCCACAGGCGGGGCGGTTTTATCCGGGCCCACGACGGTGCCGGTGACAATTGTGGATGATGATGTGGGAATCAGCTTCGGAGCACCGATTCACGCCGTTTCGGAAACCGCCGGCACGGTGTCACTGTCGGTCTTGCGGCAAAACGGCACCAACCTGACAACCACCGTTCATTATGCCACGACCAACCTGACCGCTTTGGCGGGCACGAATTATGTGGGGGTCAGCAACGGCACGCTCACCTTCAATCCCGGCGAGACCGCCAAGTCCCTTGCCGTGCGAATCTTGCGTGATCCCAGGGTCACGGGCGACCTGCAGTTCATGGTGAACCTCCGAGATCCGTCGGCTCCGGCCCAGCTTTTCAACTACAGTTCGACCGTGGTCAACGTCCTCGATGTGGATACCGGGTTTACTTTCGGCACTACCAACCGGCTGGTTGTCACCAACGCTGATTTTTCTACTGTGACTACCGCCAGCTATGGTGTGCTCAAGAGCGGCAGCAACCTGCTGGTCACCGTGGTTCGTTCCAACGCGAACACCGGCACCGTTTCGGTCAATTACGCCACCGCCACCAATGCCAACGATACGGCCATTGCCGGTGTGGATTATGGCGCCACCAGCGGGTTGTTGACTTTTAGCAATAATGTCTCGGCGCGATCGTTTGCCGTGCCGATTTTCAATCACCGCCAACCGGAAGGGGACCGGACTTTCAGCATTAACCTGTTCAATCCCAGCCCCGGAGCTCAGTTGATTCCGCCCGCCGCCGCCACGGTCACCATCACCGACGACCTGGCCGCCATCAGCTTTTCAAGCTCGGACTATCGCGTGAATGAGAACGGCGGCTCCGCCACCATTACCGTTCTGCGCAGTAATTACACGAACAGCATTGTTTCTGTGGATTACGCCACCACCCCGCTGAGCGCCATTCCTAACGTCAATTATACCAACGTCAGCGGCACGCTGACCTTCAATCGCGGGGAAACGGTCAAAACTTTCCGTGTGCCGGTTATGAATGATGGGATACTGCACGGCGATACTACCGTCCAATTGGGGTTGAGCAACCCGGTTGGCAACGCGGTCTTCATTAATCCCAACGCGGCCACCCTGACCATTCTCGAAACCGACGGCAGCTTGATCGTCAATGCCGGGGCATCCCTGATTCGGGAAAGCGGCCCTACGAACGGCGTCATTGACCCGGGAGAAACGGTGACCCTGCTGTTTGCCCTGCGAAACCAGCTTGGCACCAATACCGCCAGCCTGGTCGCCACCCTTTTGGCTACCAACGGGGTTTCCAATCCTCGAGCCAACTTTTCCAACTCTCCCGCGGTTCACAATTACGGGGTACTGGTGCCGCGCGGGCCCTCGACCTTCAGGCCTTATTCGTTCACTGCCGCCGGCACGAATGGCCAGCCCATCAGCGCGACTTTCCAACTCCAGGACGGGACCACCGATTTGGGCCAGGTCGTGTTCAACTTTGTCCTGGGCCAGTCTCCGATCCGCTTTGGCAACTCCGCCGCCATTGTCATCAACGATTACTCCAGTGCCACGCCGTATCCCTCAACCATTAACGTCAGTGGCCTGGCCGGTTTGCTAACCCGGGCCACCGTTACCCTGTCCAACCTCAGCCACTCTTGGCCCAGTGACATTGATGCCTTGCTCGTGTCTCCCACCGGCCAAAAATCGTTCCTTATGGCCAAGTGCGGCGGCAGTTATCCGGTGAGCAATGTCACGCTGACTTTCGATGACGCCGCTGCCAACAGCCTGACCAACGGCAAGTCCGGGCCAATGATCTCAGGCACCAACCGCCCCACCTCCTATGCGTTGGCAACACCGCCTTTCCCGCCCGCCCTGACGCCGCCTCCCCCTTACCATACCAACCTGTCGGTCTTTAATGGCAAGGATCCCAATGGCACCTGGTCGTTATACGTGATTGATGACGGCCTCGGCGGGGAGGGCGTCATTTCCAACGGCTGGTCTCTCAGTTTGATTACGGCGGGCGTCGTCCCGGCCGCCGCCGATGTTGGCTTGGCCATGGCGGCTTCTCCGCTTACCAACATCGTCAACAACAACTTTACCCTTACCCTGGCGCTTACCAATTACGGCCCCGCGCGCGCCACCAACATTGTGGTCACCAATCTCCTGCCTGCCGGGATCCAGTTCGTGAGCGGTTCTCAATCAGCGGGCAGCCTCACCAACCATGCCGGGCTGGTTGCCTGGTCCGTGCCCTGGCTGGAAACCAACACCTGGGCCGTCAGCGTGCTTACCGTGCGGGCTACCAATACCGGCGTGTTCACCAATACCGCGAAGGTGACGACCAGCACCTCTGATTTGAATCCCGATGATGACATCGCCTCGGCCATTGTGGCGGTGGTGGCCCCGACCGCCAACCTGGTTCTTTCGCTGGCCGATTCGCCCAGCCCGGTAAGGCTTACCAATTATTTGACTTATACGATGTCTGTCTCCAACGCCGGGCCGGCAACCGCTACCGGCGTGGTCGTATCCAACACCCTGCCCGCCGGCGTTTCCTTCATTTCCGCTTCGCCGAGCGGAGCTAGATACACGACCGCCCTCACGGCCTCCGGCCGGTTGGTTGTCACCTTCACCAACCTGGGGAATCTGCCTCCCGGAGCGCGGACCAATCTTTCCGTTACCGTTCGAACGGAAGCCGCGGGCACGATTACCGATACCGCCGGCTGCCGCTCGGAGATCGTTGACCCCTTCAAGGCCAACAACGCGGCTGCGGTCAAAACCATCGTCCAGGCGGTGCCGCTGCCGCTGGCCTTTGCGCCTCGTTCCGGTGCGCTGGCGATTTCGTGGCCCGCGTATGCCGGCTATCGCCTGGAAAGCACTGCCGATTTGCGGCCTCCGGTCATCTGGGAGCCGGTGACCGATGCGCACATATCCCTGGCGGGGTCAACCATCACCGCCATTGTTCCCATTGGCCCCGGGAACCGATTCTTCCGCCTGAATTGGTCTGCCGCGCCGGCACCGCTGCCCCTTGGCATTTCGCACACGGGCGCCAACGTAACCATCGCCTGGCCGGCGGACCTGTGGAATTACAACCTGGAAAGCGCGGACACCCTGAGCCCGCCGCTGGTGTGGACTCGCGTTACCAGCCCGGCGTCGGTGCTGGTTAACGGATTAAATACCGTCACCCTCCCGATTGGCTCCAGCAGCCAGGTATTCCGCCTTCGCGCGCAGCAACCGTAAGCCGTTTTTGCCTTATGCGCCTTATTCCCCACATGAAGCCCTCCCTCGACCTGGCCCGCCGTTTCAGGGGCCTCCCGCGCCTCGCTTGGGCCGCGCTTTTTCTCGCCCTCGTCCAGCTCGCGGCGGGTGAGGAATACAACAAAACCAATCTGCTGGTCCGGTTTGATGCCGAAGTCCAGTCGGCGCAGCGCACGAATATCCTGAACGCCCTGGGCGGAGCCACGATCAGCCAGAAATATACTTTGGTTCCCGACTTGTACTTGGTCACACTGCCGGCTGGCCAGCAAGTGGACCAGGTACTGTCGGCCTACAACGCCACCCCCGGCATCCGTTACGCCGAACCCAACTATGTGGTCAGGGTCGCGGCCACCACTCCCAATGATCCGCGCTTCAGCGAACTCTGGGGCCTGCATAATACCGGGCAAACGGGAGGCACTCCGGGAGCCGATATTCGTGCCCCCGAAGCCTGGGATTTTAATACCGGCAGCCGCGAAATCATTGTCGCCGTCATTGACACCGGCGTGGATTATACCCACCCCGACTTGACCAATAACATCTGGACTAACCCGGGCGAAATCCCCGGCGACGGCATTGACAACGACGGCAATGGTTATGTGGATGATGTTCACGGCTACGATTTCTACGACAAGGATGGCGATCCGATGGACGAAGATGATCACGGCACCCACTGCGCCGGCACGATAGGCGCCGAAGGCAACAATAACCTCGGCGTTGCCGGTGTTTGCTGGCAGGTGCGAATCATGGCGGTCAGGTTCCTGGGCCCATTTGGCGGCTCCACGGCGGATGCCATTCTGTCAATTCAATACGCCGCGCTCATGAAGGCGAACGTGATGAACAATTCCTGGGGCGGGGGCGGTTACAGCCAGGCGCTGAAAGATGCCATTGAGGCCGCCGGTGATGCCGGCATCATCTTCCCTGCCGCGGCCGGCAACTCTGGCACCGACAACGATCTCATCCCTCATTATCCATCGAGCTACGACTCGCCGAGCATCGTTGCCGTGATGTCCACCGATGACCACGATGCCCGATCGGACTTTTCCTGCTATGGCTTGACTTCCGTGGATTTGGCGGCGCCCGGCAGCGACATCCTCAGTTGCCAGCCCGGCGGCGGCTATCAGTATATGAGCGGCACCTCGATGGCCACTCCGCACGTTTCCGGCGCTTGCGCCCTCTTGCTGGCCGCCAACCCCAACCTCACCGTCGCCCAGGTCAAGCAAGCCTTGCTCTCGACGGTTGATCCCGTAGTGCCGGGGCTTTGCGTTTCGGGCGGCCGCCTTAACCTGAGCCGGGCGCTTGCCAGCCTCGAGCCGCAAGGGCCGGCGCTGGAGTATTTCACCAATTACGTCACGGGCGGCAATGGGAACGGCATCGTTGAGGCGAACGAGTGCAATACCCTCGACCTCGTTTTGTCCAACTCCAGCATGACGAATATCACGGGCATTACCGTCACCCTCTCGACGACTAATGCCGGGGTCGCCATCGCCCAGCCCGCCTCGGCCTATCCCGATATTCCCCCGGGAGCTTCGGCGACCAACCTGACGCCATTCAGAATCAGCACCGCGCCGGAGTTCGTTTGCGGCACCCCCATTGAGTTTTCGCTGGTCGTGCGCTCCGACGTGGGCGTCAGCGTCCTGCCCTTCACCCTCGCCACCGGCACCCCGGGTATTCCCATCCGGTTCGATAACCATTCATGGGTGCAGATTCCCGCGCTCGGCTCAACCAACTCCGCCATCGTCGTCTCTAATATCGCCCTGGCCCTCAACAAGGTCACCGTTTCCCTCTTTGTCGAAGAGCCGTATGATTATTTCCTGAAACTGGAGCTGATCGCCCCGGATGGCACTACGAACCTCCTCACAGCCAACAACGGTTACCTGGGTGAAAATTATGGCCTGACCTGCAGCCCCGAGGCGTTGCGCACCACCTTCGATGACGACGCGCTAACGCCCATCGGCTCCGGCGTGCCGCCTTTTCTGGGCGCCTACCGCCCCGCCAAGGCGCTCGCGATTTTCTCCGGCAAATCCGGCACCAACGTCAATGGCACCTGGCAACTTCGCGCCACCGACTCCGGCGGGTTCAGTCATGCCGTGATTCACTGCTGGTCCCTGTTCCTCACGCCCACGATTTGCGCTGACGGCGGCGGCCAATGCCCCGGCGCCGATATGGCCATTGGCATCGTCGGTCAACCCGCCGTAGCGATTGCCGAGAACAACCTCACTTATTCCATCTCGGTCACCAATCTTGGCCCCAGCAGCGCCACCAACGTGACGGTGACGCACCTGCTGCCTCCCGGCGCGGCGTTCGTTTCCGCCACCGCGTCCCAGGGCGCCTGGTCGCAACAGGGCGGCGTGCTGACGTTTACGCTGGGGACCATGCCGACTCGCACCCAGGCCAACCTTTCCGCCGTCGTGCAGCCAGCCGATTTGGGCACGAATTACACCTGCTACTCGACCGCGACCGTGACTTCCGGCCAGCCGGACTTTGTCCCCGCCAATAACTCGGCGACGACCCGAAACCAGGTAACGCCACCCGCGGCGGACCTGGCGGTGGGAATTGCGGCGACGCCCAACCCCGTTTTGGTCGGCGGCACCCTGACTTATACCGTCTCGCTCAGCAACAACGGTCCCAGCCCGGCCCCGCCCATTACCGTGACCAATGTTTTGCCGCCGAGCACCGCGCTGCAATCGGTGGCCGTCTCGCAAGGCACCACGACCATTCTGGGCAACGTGGTTCTTTGGAGTTTAACCAACAAACTCGCCATGGGAGCCTCGGCCACCGCCACGATCAAAGTCACTCCCACGGCCGAGGGGGTAATCAAAGCCACCGCTACGGCCGACGCCGGCTCGTTTGATCCCGTCGCGGCCAATAATTCCGCGTCGGTCTCTACCGCGGTTGGTCCGGCGGCGGATCTCGCGCTCAGCCTGGTCGGGCTTCCGAACCCGGTCGTTGCCGGCAGCAATGTGACTTACAAGATTTCAGTTTCCAACCTGGGTCCCAGCACCGCTACCGATATCACCGTTAGCGATCTGTTGCCGCCCGAAATGATTGCCCTTTCGGCCACCGCAACCCAGGGATCCGGGGCGGTTTCCAATCACACCCTTTTGTGGAACCTGGGCACCTTGTCCGCCGGGGCGGAAGCCTCCATTACCATTGTGGCGGCCACCACGACCAACGGAGTGTTTACCAGTACGGCCAGTGTTTTGGCCGCGCAAGCGGACCCCAATCTCACCAACAACACCGCCAGCGCGGTCATAACGGTGACGGCGCCGTTTATTGACGTTGTTTCCGCGGGCGCCACCTTGACCTTTGAGAGCGGGCCGGTTAATGGCGCGCTTGATTCCGGCGAAACCGTTACCATGACTTTGCGCTTGCGCAACGCCGGCAATAGCAGCACCCGAAACCTGGTCGCCACCTTGCTGGCCACCAATGGCATCGTCCCGGTTCCCCCCAACCAGCCCCAGGCCTACGGCATCCTGTTCCCCAGCGGCCTTGCGGTCGGACGCCCCTTTAGTTTTGCGGCCAACGGTCCGGCGGGCGGCACCGTCAGCGCCACGCTCCTGATCCAGGATGGGACCAATACCCATCCGCCGGTCAGCTTTGCCTTCACCCTGCCGTCCACGCAGGTCGTTGCCAATACCAACTCCATTATCATCCCGGATCCGGCGGCGCCGAATCCCCCGTACGAGCAGCAATCCGGCCCGGCGAAGCCATATCCGTCCATCATCAACGTCTCCAACTTTACCGGCACGCTGGGCCGGGTGGCCGTCACGCTCTCGAATCTGAACCACAGTTATCCGGCGGATATGAGCGTGCTGGTCGTCGCCCCGGGCGGCGGCCAGGCGCTGCTCATGTCGGGCGCTGGCGATCAGCCCACCGTCGGCGGCGTCAACCTGACCTTTGACAGTTCCGCCCCGAACGCCCTGCCGGAATACGGCCAGCTCGTATCCGGCAGCTATCAGCCCGCCGCTTACGGCGACGCGCCCTCCTTCCCGACCAATGCCCCGCCCGGCCCTTACGCGACGGCCCTCTCTGCCCTGAATAGCGTGAACCCCAATGGCGCGTGGTCGCTCTATGTTTACGACCAGGGCTCCGGCGATGACGGCGTCATCGCCAACGGCTGGAGCCTCACCCTCACGCGCATCAACCCGGTTAATCACCTGGCCGACCTGGCCCTGACGGCGACGGTTTCGCCCAGCTCCGCCCTGGTCGGGGGTGCGCTGACGTATGTTTATACCATCACCAATGGCGGGCCAAACACGGCCCAGACCGTCGCGTTCACCAATGTCTTGCCCGCGGGATTCACGCTGGTTTCCGCCGGCGCGTCGCAGGGAACCGTGTTCGCCAATCCCGCCAGCGTCACCGTGAACCTCGGCAACCTGGGAGTCGGCGCCACCGCCCGGGTGACCAACGTCGTGGCGGTGACCCCCACGGCGCTGCCGCCGGGCGCAACCAATGGCACCGTGGCGAATGTCGCCACGGTGGGAGCGTTCGAGCAGGATTTGAACCCGGGCAACAACTCCGTTTCCGTCCCCGCCACCATTGCCCGGCCCGTCGCGAATTTGAGCCTGGCGCATGACCTGGCCCCCAACCCCGTGGTCGTGGGCTATCCCTTGACCAACCTCGTCCTCATCACGAATCTCGGCCCCGCGACCGCCGTCAGCGCCACGCTGACCCAAACGCTGCCCGCCGGCGCTGGCTTTATCGCCTCCGCTTCGAGCTCAACCGCCGGGGTCATCACCAATGCCGGCGGCACAATCACCTGCCTGCTGGGCAACCTGGCTTCCAATGCCACGGCGGCCGTTTCCATCGTTCTGACCAGTTCAACCGCCGGCTTCCTGACCAATACCCTCACCCTGGGCAGCGGCTCCTATGATCCAGCCCCCGCCAACAACACCTCCACGCGCGTGGCCACCGTCGTGGATCCGGCCCCGCAAATCATTAACGCGGGCGCTGTGCTGACGTATGAAAGCGGGCCCGTCAATGGCGCGATTGATCCCAACGAGAATATCACCCTGTCCCTGGCGCTCGCCAATATCGGCACCCGGGTGACTGGCAACTTGAAGGCCACGCTGCTGAATTCCGGTGGCGTCACCGCGGCCAGCGGGCCTCAGTATTACCCCGCTTTGGCCCCGGGCGGCGGCGCCCTGGCGCGCACTTTCAGCTTCAAGGCCGCGCCGGCCCTGGGCAGCGGGTTGGTCGCCACCCTGCAGCTCCGGGATGAGCGCCCGGGGATCACCAACATGCTCCCCAATGTCGTGTTCACCTTTGTGGCGCCCGCCACAATGAACTTCACCAATGCCGCGGCAATTACCATCCCGGATCGCGGCGGCGGCGCCCCGTATCCTTCCGTCATCAACGTCGAGGGATTGACGGGCCGGGTCAGCAAGGCGACCGTCACCCTCAAGGGCTTCGCGCACCAGTTCCCGCACGACGTCAGCGTCCTGCTGGTCAGCCCGTCCGGCACCAACGTGCTCCTGATGGCGCATACCGGCGGCGGCTATCCGACCAATAACCTCACCCTGACCTTTGACGACAGCGCCCCGGGCTACCTGCCGAATTGGGATCGGCTGGCCAGCGGGGTTTACCGCCCCACCTTCTACGAGGGCGCCGTGACCCTGCCGGGCACCATTTCATCCCAATACTACCAGCATACCCTTTCCGCCCTGAACTGGAGCCATCCCAACGGCCCCTGGTCGCTTTATGTCTTCGACGACGCAATCGGCGACGCCGGCGTCATCGCCGGGGGCTGGAGCCTGAGCCTGAAGACAGTCGTGACCGTGGGCAACGTGGTGAACCTGGCGGCCGGGCTGCTCGCGCCCGCAACGCTCGACCTCGGCGCCGCTTTGACCAACACGATCCGCATTACCAACTCGGGCCCCGACCTGGCGACCGGCGTGATGCTCACAAATCTCCTCCCGGCGAATGCCGACCTCCTCGAGGCCGCGCCGCCGCCCAGCTTCACCAACGGCAATGGCGGGGTGGTCTGGAACCTGGGCGACCTTGAACCGGGCGCCGTGGCGGAATTCCACACCGTCGTTCTGCCGGCGCAGGCGGGAATGGCGACCCATATCGTTACCCTTGGCGCCAACGAGGAAGACCTCAATCCGGCCGATAACACAGCGCAAACCACGACGGCCGTTTACTATGCGGGGCCGGCCATCCTGAGCGGCTTCTACGCGGGCGGCCACTTCCACCTGACCGTCACGGCCCAGCGGGGCTTCCAGTACGTGGTGCAGGGATCAACGAATCTTACCCATTGGGTCGCGTTGCACACCAACGCCAACCCGGCCGGCACCTTCACCTTTACCGATACCACGACTCCGGCGCTGCGCTCCCGCTTCTACCGGACGCTGCGCCGTTGAGCGCGCGAACGCTGTTCGGGCCCCGGCCATGAAAGTCCTCGGGCTCACCGGCGGGATTGGCATGGGCAAGTCCACGGCCGCCCAATGGCTGCGGGATCACGGAATCCCGGTGGTGGACACCGACGATTTGGCGCGCCAGGTGGTCGAGCCGGGCCAGCCGGCGCTGGCGGAAGTCCGCAAAGCCTTTGGGGCGGACATCGTGGGCCCCGACGGACGCCTGCGCCGGGACGCCCTGGCGCAACGGGTGTTTGCCGATGCGGCCGATCGCGCCCGGCTGGAAAGCCTCCTGCATCCCCCCATTCGCGCGCTGTGGCACGCCCGGATGGAAACCTGGCGCGCGGCCGGGCATCCCTTGGCCGTGGTGGTGATCCCCCTGCTCTTCGAAACCCGCGCCGAGCCGGAATTGGATGCCACGCTCTGCGTGGCCTGCACGGCGGCGACCCAACACGCGCGTCTGCGGGCGCGGGGCTGGTCGCCCGAACAGATCGCGCAACGCGTGCGGGCGCAATGGCCCATTGAGCAGAAGATCAGCCGCGCCGATTACCTCGTTTGGACGGAGGCGGGGCTGGAGGTGCTCGCCGCGCAGCTCGAACGAATCCTGCAAGGGCTGAATTGACCCTCCCCCCCGCCGGGCGCGGGGCCGCTGGTTTTATCGGGCACAAGCCGGGAAGGTTGCGGCTGCGGATGGGGCGGCAATTAAGCGCCTCGAAGCGGATGTCCGGCCGCGCAAAGGATCGGCGATGATGAGTGTGCCCTCCCGGGCGGCAGACTCTCCCGCAGACAATCCGGGCGGAGGTGTGGAAGTTTTTCTCAGCCGCCGGGCAAACAGCCCCCGAGCGCCGCGTGAGGGCACGCGGCCTACAGAAAACGGAAGTGCGCTGCGTCAGCCCCCATGCCCTCTCACAGCACCGCACTCCCGACAACCCACAGGCCCCCCCGCACCATCCCGCCTCCTGTAGGCCGCGTGCCCACACGCGGCGCTTTGCACCCGCCCACCACCACCAACCCCAAAAAATTGCCCTTGCACGAAGACCCCCTGCCCGCCAGCCTTCCTCCAGACCCTTGGGGTGGGGGCGGCTGGAACTTCCAGCCCAGGGAATGGCAGGAAGCGGAGTCGCTCTCCGGCCCGTAATAGACAAACAATTAAAATAACCATTAGAGAGGACAGACATTATGAAAATACTATCTGCTCCGCGCACGGGCAGTCTGGGCGCGGAAACATACTACCAATCCCCTTTTGGCGTGTGCGCCCGGCGACGCACCGTTCCCCGGGACCGACCCTCGGAGCGCAAGGCGGCCGCGCGGTCGTACTTCGGGATCTCCTCGCGGGAGTGGGGCCTCAAGCTCACCGAAGCGCAGCGCGAGCGCTGGAACGCCGCGGCGCTGCACGTTCCCAGCCGGCCCTGGATGGGGCAGTATTCGCACTTAAGTGGGCAACAGTTTTGCGTCCAGATCAACAGCACCCTGCGGGGGCTGGGTCTGGCGCCGGTGGAGGAACCGCCCGCCCCGGTGGTCTTCGGCCCCAATCCCGTCACCGGGCTGGAGATCGTCAATGACGC
>Ga0208195_1001234_pt1 | contig 29040 bp, 41 predicted proteins | sample AD_UKC077_MetaG_FD_184441 | JGI IMG/M metagenome (GOLD analysis project Ga0208195, IMG submission 184441) | Active sludge microbial communities of municipal wastewater-treating anaerobic digesters from USA - AD_UKC077_MetaG (SPAdes) (version 2) | ecosystem: Engineered > Bioreactor > Anaerobic >... | reverse complement strand
AAGAGTGCCATCTTCATGAGAATTTAAAAATTCTACATTGATGCCTTTTGTCTCAATTAAATGCCACAAGCATCTGGTCACTGCATGATGCTCCAAATGAGAGATTACAACATGGTCACCTTCTCTTAGAAAAGAATGCAAGATTGTATTGATTGCAGAGGTAGCATTTAGTGTAAAAAAGACATTATCTCCACTATCTACATGAAGCAAATCAGCAATTAGCTGGCGTGTTTCAAACACAGTTTTGGCGACATTTAGATTTAGCTCACCATATGTTCTGCCGTAGTTTCTCCCAATATTATTCACAAAATTTAGCATAGCCTCCCCAAGCTCTTTTGGCTTGGGGAAACTTGTTGCTCCATTATCAAAATATGTGTTTTTCATTTTTTAGAACCTTATTTCAGTATAAATACTGATAGACTTATTAGTCTCGTTATCTCCATTAATCTTACCATTGCCATCTTTATCTTCAAAAGTGAAGCGTGTGTCAAAATTCATTGAAACTCCAGAGGAGATCTCATAACCAACGACATACCCCATGATTGTGCTTGGTGTTTTCCATTCAGTAAAATCATGAACATTATTCTGCGCATAGTATGCTTTAGCAATAGACAATTTTGGGACTGCTGTTATTCCAAACTCGCCATTTAGAGATTTCGCATTTATATTATCACCTTTCAAGTCCTGATATCCTATAAAGAAATATGCCCAGTCGAAGAGGTTTGCATTCATACCAGCATAGTAACCATTCATAGCTTCAACAGATTTTAATAGCTCTTTCTTGGTTATAACATCTTTACCAAAGGTACGTGCTCTTTCAATTTCATAAGTATGGTTAAAATAACCAAAAAGGAATTCTTCATTTGCATGGCGATATTCAGCATAGGTGGTCACAGGTCCTAATTTAAATCTAATACCTGGCAAGGTAAAGCCAAAACCATGATCAATTATCTGTGCAGCCTGTGTATAAATATCAAGCTCTACCAAGTCGCCTTGAATCAATGGCAAACCTAAATCAACACCAACCACTGTTGCTGTCGAGTTCATATCGCCATATTTTTTTAGGCTATCTCTTTCTGTGCCATCAATGATATCATTAGCAATCAAGACAGCGATCGTATTTTCAATATCTGTAGCTCCCTGCAAATTATATCTCCACTTATCAATATCAGTAACAAATCTCTTATCATTTGGATAAGCGTCGATAGCATCTGGATAGCCATCGCCATCAGTGTCGAATAAGCCATTATATTCATTAAAATCGCTGGCAAATGATGCACCTGCTACAAGTTTAAAGGGCAAATCGTAAGTAGCTCGAGCGCCTAAAACCATACCAGGTTTATCGGCTAAAGCTTCTTTGAAGTTATTGACAAAAAGTTCTGCACCAATGTCTCCTATTTTTAGAGAACTTTCCATACCGATTCTCTTGTAAGTTGGATATTGCACCATATTTGAATAATTATTCAAAATAATGCCATAACCAAGAGAGGCATTTTCCAGTCCACCTACCTTAACATAAAAAGGATCGCCTTTATGACCCCAGCGCACATAGTAGATTTTGTCTAAATAATCTTGAAATTCATCCCAATCCTCTTCACGCACATTTCCTTGGTCATCGATATAGAGTTGAATATCAAGTCCAAGCCCGAGCTTCCATATAGGAATATCTGCTCTAAAGCCAATTTGCTGGTAGTTTGTGTTGTTGATTGTAGTTGCACCGATAATTACAGATCCACTCATGCTCTCTTGAGCACTTAATAATGATGCACAAAGTAAAAGTGCAGCGACAATACTGATTATTTGTAACTTCCTCATTCGTCCTCCTCGAGGTTTTTAATTTGATAAAAGATTCCTCTTTTTTCTTTTTTTTCTAAGATATAACTGTTTTCTATTAAGAATCTTAGGTATTTTGACACAGTATTTATATGAAGGTTCATCACCCTAATAATTTCATCTTGTGTGCATGGGCGTCTTTTTATAAGATTAACTATATCTTCGAGTTCTGTATGGATCTGTGCGGGTGCTTCTTTTGTAACTTTAATTTTAGCAATTATCTCAGCAGGAAGTGGTTTAAAATACTCTTTTATTCGTTCAAGGTTTTCTCTTGAGCTGGCTACGACCCACTCTTCTGTTCCTGGTCTATCGAGTGTATTAATTTGAATTTTATCTGGTTGAATACGGGTGCATGCCTCTTTTAAAAGTTTTAGCTCAGATTCTGTATCATTTACACCTTCAATTATAAATATTTCTAAATGCATTTGCCCTTTAAAAGACTGTTTAAACTTTACCAATCCTTCTACAATTTCAGATGCTTTAAGAGCATTATATGGGCGGTTTATCTTTTTAAAAACTTCTTCAGACACAGCATCTAAAGATGGAAGTAATAAATCTACATCCTTCATATCTTCACGCATTTGATCATCAAAAACAAGACTACTATTAGTGATAAGAGCAAGTGGGTACTGTGGGTATTTTTCCTTGATATGTTTTGCTATTTTGGCAATATCTTTATGAAGCGTTGGTTCTCCTGCCCCTGAAAATGTAATATAATCGAGTTTGGGTTGTGATGGCAAATAATGATCAAGCTCAGTCAAAATATCTTCTGTATTTACATATTCGCTTCTCACATTTGTTAAATTGTTTGTACTGCCAGCTTCACAATAGACACAGTCATAAGAGCAGACTTTATATGGGACTAAATCTACGCCAAGCGACAAACCAAGTCGTCTTGATAAAACTGGACCAAATAAATGTTGATATTTCATATCCTTCTCTAATTCATTTGTTCAACAAATGAGTTTGCCTTCTCTATTTCTTCTTCAATTTCTCTTTCTAAATCAGCAAAATCAAGTTTTTTTTGTTTATTTAACTTACCCCATGAAAAAGAAGATGGTATTTCACGATAGATTCTTTCATGTCTAATGGGGTTGACATAGTAGTTTGAAATAGTATTCACTATATTAATCAGGCAGCATAGTTCAATGTTCTCAGTTGCCTTTTCTGGTCTATGATGAAATTGAATTGCAGATTGTATATGTGTAGGTATCTTCCATTGATCAGCGAGCCAATAACCGAGCTCCATATGGGTTGCGCCCAATATCTTTTGTTCAATTTCATACTCTTGATCTTGAGGAAAAAGCTCCATATATTTTCGTATACTAACAAACTCATTATGAAAATATTGATCAAGAATTATCTTTCCAATATCATGCAATAAGCCAGCGGTAAATTCTTCACCATGAAATGGTATTGCCAACTTTCTTGATAGCCATCTTGCTAAATGTGCAGTATAGATTGAATGTTTCCAAAAAGCTTGATAATCGAATAGCTTTTCATCATCGCTATCAAAGACTTTGATTAAAGATACGCCAACGACGATATTGCTGATTTCATTAATTCCCAATATCACAAGGGCGGTTCTCAGGGTGTCAACGCGGTTTCTTATACTATAATATGCAGAATTTGCTATCTTGAGGACCCTTGCTGTAATTGATTGGTCATTATTCATCAATTCGCTTATTTGGCTCATGGAGGTACTTGACGTGCCAATTATTCTTAAGAGCTCTGATGCGACAACGGGCAATGTTGGTAAATTATCAATTTTAGCTAAAACGCTTTGTATTTCGTTAATTGTTTTGGGCATTATATATCTCCATGTAAATACTATTTAAGGTTATTGGTTGTATTAATAATCTGAGAGAAAAATTTTCTATCATTATCGGTCAAGGTATAAACCCGGGGAGGAATTGGTACTACAATATTTTCTTGTTTAAATCTCTCATAAAGCTCAATCTTAATTTTTGCGCTACATGCATAAATATTCTCTTTTGAAGCCCAAACCCCTATTTTGAGAATAACTGCACTCTCTGTAAATTTTGAAATTGCAACAAAAGGAGCAGGATCTTTCAAAGCAAGTGTATTTTGGCTTATAACTTCTCTGGCGATATCTTGAGCTTTTTGCATATCTGTTTTCCCCGAAATCCCGATTTCAAAGTCAGATCTTTTGATTGGATATCTACTTATATTTATCAGTTCTGATTTTATTAAATTCTCATTTGGTATACGAATAAAACTATTGTCAAAGGTGCGCAATTTAACAGATAATAAATCAATCGATAATACAACACCAACAGTATTGCCTATTTGAATTGTATCTCCTACTAAAAATGACTTTTCTGTTATCATAAATAAGCCACTTATCAGGTTTGAAAAGCTCGTTTGTGATGCAAAACCAATAGCAACACCAAAAATACCAGCGGCACCAAGTAAAGCTGAAAGCTTAAAACCTAACTGATTTAATGCGGTAACCAGTAAAAACACTAATAAAGTGTACCATACAATACGTCGAAATATCATCTCGCTCTGTGCAGTTAGATGCTTACTGAGCATTCTAACGACGACTTTAGTTAGTATTTTGATTAATGGGAATCCAACTATTAGTGTTAAGGCAAATTTTATTGCTATCTCTATGCGTTCTGGTGTGATATATGGACTCGTAACAAAACTTTCCAACATACAAAGACCTCCTATTCTGCTTATTAGGACAATTAGCTTAGCTAATTTTGCCTATACTGTTTTCCCTAAAAAGTACAAACATTCTTATTTTTAGTTCAAACACACAACTATTATTTACATAATAATTATTAAATTAAATTTGTCAAGAATATTATTCTCAAACGAAAATATAATACCTATAATGATGCCCTATAACAAATTGTTTCTATACAATTATCTGCTTTTTTATATAAAATATGCAAATTGTCTTTTTTTCACTTGACATAAACAATTACTTATGTTTTATTTGATTTAATATTATATGGAGGATGAGAATGAATCTTATTAAATATATCCCATTATTGAGTGCTTTTGTTAAGACTTGGCTAAAGAATAAGGAACACGATAAAAAGATTAAAGACTTTGACAAAACAGCTGAAAAGCTCTCTGTCATTGAAAACCTGATTGTTAGGCTTGAAAAAAAACATAAAGAAATAAATATTGAACTTGATAACTTGCACAAACAAATCATGATTAATAGAATAATTAATATTGCACTCAGTGTAATAATTATTATTGGAACATACCTTATTTATTTCAAATAATCTAACCGTCTTAAATACAAACAAATAAGCTATATTTAATACACTTTAAATATAGCTTTTTTAAAATATAATTTGCTTTTTCTCCATACTTCTTTATACTATCAATAAAAGATTATGGAGGACATTATGTCACTATTGGATGAAAAAATTGTTAGTCAGTTGAAGGATGTTTTTAAAGGTTTAAACAAAGAAGTTAACTTAAAGCTTTTCACTCAAGAAATTGAATGTAATTTTTGCAAAGATACTCACAACCTAATACAAGAAGTTGCTGCAACAAGCGATAAAATCAAACTTGAAGTCTATGAATTCCAAAGAGATAAAGAAATTGCTGACCAGTATAATATTACAAAAATCCCAGCATTAGTTGTAATGGACGAAAAAGACAGAGGCATCCGCTTTTTTGGTATACCCTCAGGGTACGAGTTCACGTCTTTAATCTCAGCTATCACACTCGTTTCCACAGGTGCTCACCAACTCAAACAAGCAACACAAGACTTCTTAAACAATATCAAAAAACCTGTGCACCTACAAGTTTTTGTCACCCCTACCTGCCCATACTGCCCACCTGCTGTCATCATGGCTCATCAAATGGCGTATTTTAGTGATTATATCACCGCTGATATGGTTGAGGCGTCCGAGTTTACTCCTCTTGCTGTAAAATATAATGTTCAAGGTGTACCACGCACCGTTGTCAATGAAACAGAGTTCCTTGAAGGTGCTGCACCTGAAGAATATTTAATTGATAAAATCAAAGCATCATTATAAGTTGGAGGTGCTAAATGTTTGAATTAAATCTAAATCTTGCCCAAGAGATAGATAAAGCACAAACATTTGATTTGATTATCGTGGGGGGCGGACCAGCTGGTCTAACCGCTGGTCTTTACGCTGCACGTTATAAATTAAATGTATTAATGATAGAAAAGTCTTTTATCTCTGGGGGGCAATTAACTGGCATGGAAACAATTGAGAATTACCCTGGCTTTGCTGAACCTGTTTTAGGACAAAAGCTCGCACAAGACATGGAAGAACAAGCTAAGAAATTCGGGCTGAAGACACTCAACGCCTTTGTTGACTCGCTTGATCTACAAAAAGAAATCAAAGAGGTGACCGTTGGCGATGATATTTACAAGGCAAAAGCAATTCTCATTACCACTGGCACTTCAAGTGGCAAACTTGGTATCAAGCATGAAAGTGAATTTACTGGCAGAGGAATAAGTTATTGCGCTACATGCGACGGACCATTATATCCAAACAAAAAGGTATTAGTTATAGGTGGCGGAAACACCGCTGTCAAAGAGGCAATCTTCTTAGCAAAATATGCCAAAGAAGTAATCATTATCCACAGTGGTGAAAAACTCATGGCTGCCGCACCTGCCCTCGAAAAGCTCCAAGAAGAAACCAAAATCAAAGTCATGCTCAATAGTAGTGTTAAGGAAATTGACTTCAGTGATATGAACAATAAAAAATTCAAAATTGAAGATTCAAGTAACAAACATACCGAAACTATTGAAGCTGATGGCATGTTTATCTTTGTCGGCACAACACCAAATACCAAGCTCGTTGAAGGCAAACTCGAACTTGAAAAAGGCTATATCAAAACAGACTGCTCACTACAAACAGATATACCTGGTGTCTTTGCTGCAGGCGATGTAATAGTGAAAGAGCTCAGACAAGTTGCCACTGCTGTCGGCGATGGTGCTCTTGTGGCATATAAGATCAATAAGTATTTGTCTAAACTGTAACTAAAATTAAGTAATCATTGATTATTAAAGGGTAATTTCAATATGTGAGATTACCCTCTTTTTTATTTCGCTTTTTATATTAACAAAAATCAACACCCTCTTATAGTATATAAACCAAATTTATGTAATAACCTACACTCTTCGGTGTTTACAAAGTAATTTGACAAACTTTGAAGGTGTTGATTAATGCATCATTCTGGTATTCAGATTTGAGGAATACTAGAAGTTGAGAACTGAGAGATGAAATGTAATTAATCTGTGTCAACTAAAGGTAGTTGTTTGTTAAAAAAATCATCTCTAAACCCGCTCGTAGTAGGTATCTGCCGATTTAGGAAAAAATAGTTTTCAAAAAACACCATTTTGTATGCCCTATATATATAGAGGGTGATGTTTTTAATTTATAAGTCTGCATATTCTTTCATAAGATATTTTGGTTACTATGCAACAGCCCCCTCTTATAGTATATAAACCAAATTTATGTAATAACCAACACTCTTCGGCATTTACAATGTAATTTGACACACTTTGAGGGTGTTGATTAATGCATCATTCTGGTATTCAGATTTGAGGAATACTAAAAGTTGAGAACTGAGAGACGAAATGTAATTAATCTGTGTCAATTAAAGATAGTTTTTCCCAAAAAAAAATCACCTCTAAACCCGCTCGTAGTAGGTATCTGCCGATTTAGGTAAAAATAGTTTTCAAAAAACACCATTTTGTAAGCCCTATATATATAGAGGGTGATGTTTTTAATTTATAAGTCTGCGTATTCTTTCATAAGATATTTTATATACTATGCAACAGCCTCTTTATGTATAGTCAATAATTTATTTCGCTTGTTTCAAATAAAAAAAGGGTAGCGATTACAAAATCACTACCCATAAATATTTTAAGCTATATTTATTCTTTATTCAGATCTTCAGCTTTGATATTATCTTTTTCTTTTTCAGCAACAACTTCACCTTCAACAAGGCGAATGAGTGCCATTGGAGCGGCGTCGCCACGTCTAATTCTTGTTTTAATCACGCTTGTATAGCCACCGTTTCTATTTGAATATTTTGGTGCAATTTCTTCGAAAATCTTTTTTACTAAAGCATGATCATGAACGATTGAGAAAGCCAATCTTTTGTGGTGCAAGCTTCCTTTTTTACCATAAGTGATAACTCTTTCAGCTAATCCACGCATCTCTTTTGCTTTTGCTTGAGTAGTTTCAATCTGTCCATGTTGGAATAGAGAGATGACTAAATTTTTAAGCATTGCTTTTCTATGGTCTGCTTCTCTTCCAAATTTTCTACCAACACATTTATGTCGCATAGGTCTAACCTTTCTTTATATTAATCATACGGTTTTTGGCATCTTCAATACGTTTGAGAATGCCTGGAACATCCATCCCGAGCGTTAAATCATAATTAGTAATGAGCTTTTTAATTTCGTCGAGGGACTTCTTACCAAAGTTTCTATACTTGAGCATTTCAGGTTCTGTCTTGGCTACCAATTCGCCAATTGTTTCAATTTTTGCAGCAGCTAAGCAGTTTCCAGCACGAACAGTCAATTCAAGTTCCTTGACATTTATAGCAAGGACTTTTTCAAGTCTTTCAAGTTCTGGATCCATTTCAACTTCTTCAATATAGTCAGGTTCTTCTTCAAAAAGCACGAGAGTTGCATAAATATCTTTAAGAAGCTTAGCTGAGAGATATAGAGCGTCTTTTGGTTCAATACTTCCATTTGTAAAAATTTCAACAATCAATTTATCGAAGTCAATTCTTTCGCCAACACGTTGGTTTGCAGTAACAAAATTTACTTTTGTAATTGGAGAATAAATTGAGTCTACAGGTATAACGCCAACAGATTTTTCATCAACATTATGCATATCTGCAGGAGTATACCCTCTGCCTTGACCGACCCATATTTCAGCAAACAACTCAGTATCTTCAGTCATATTGCATAAGACGAGATCTTTGTTGATTACTTTAATATCGGCAGTTTCTTCAATTTCGCCAGCGGTTATAGGACCAATACCTTTATGATTTAATGTGAGCTTAACCTCGTTGAGAGTATCTGATTTTAATACTAATTTTTTAAGATTTAAGATAAAATCAACATAATCAGCATCGCAACCTGGTATTGGAGTAAACTCATGATGTAAGCCTTCGATTTTCACGAATCTTGCTGCCGCACCCTGAATAGAGGACAATAAAACACGACGAAGTGTATTGCCAATTGTAGTAGCATAGCCAGGTTCAAATGGTCCGATTTCAAACTTACCATAAGTATCTGAATAAGTGTCCTTATCAAATTCGATTTTGGTTGGCATTTGCAAGGGTTCAAGTAGCATCATATTATATCTCCTGTTTTATTTAGAGTAGAATTCTACAATAAGGTTAGCATTGATATCGATTTCTACCTGCTCTCTTTTAGGCGTGTAGAGAAATTCACCTTTATAATTATTTCTATCGACACTGAGCCATTCATAATGAGATGAGTCCATTGAGTTTTGTACTGCATCTTGGATAAGCTCCATTGAACGGCTTGTTTCTTTTATTTCAATATTATTGGTTGGATTAACCAAATAAGAAGGGATATTAACTTTATGTCCGTTTACTTGCACATGACCGTGTCTGATGATTTGTCTTGCAGCATTTCTACTTGGTGCAAAACCCATTCTATAAACGACATTATCCAATCTTCTTTCGAGTAAAACGAGCAAGTTATCGCCAGTTTCACCGCTTTTTCTATCTGCAATTTCAAAGTATTTTTTGAATTGTCTTTCGAGCACACCATAAATTCTGCGTGCTTTTTGTTTTTCACGTAAGTGAATACCGTAGTCGGTAACTTTTTTACGCGCATTTGGTGCACCATGCTGACCAGGTACATATGCTCTTCTTTCAAAAGCACATTTTGATGTCATACAACGAGCACCCTTAAGCATGAGTTTGCTACCTTCGCGTCGGCAAAGTTTACATACTGATCCTGTATATCTAGCCATTTTAAATTGCCTCCATTAGATTCTTCTTGTTTTTGGTGGTCTACAACCATTGTGAGGGATTGGTGTGTTGTCTTTAATCATAGTAACACTTAATCCAGCTGCATTTAAAGCACGAATAGCAGATTCTCTTCCGCCGCCTGGTCCTTTAATAACAACGCGAACCTTTTTGATTCCCATTTCAATAGCTGTCTTAGCAACTTCTTCTGCTGCAAGCTGTGCTGCAAAAGGTGTTGATTTTCTTGAGCCTTTATAACCTATTTTACCACCACTTGACCAGGTGATTACATTGCCTGCCAAGTCACTTAAAGAGACAATTGTATTATTAAAACTTGAATGAACGGTAGCCATCCCTTCGTCGATAGAGAGTCTAACGCGTTTTTTCTTTACTTTTGTTGTTTTTGCTTTTGCCATGTTAAACCTCTATTTTTTTGTTCTTTTTAAAGCACCTGGTTTAGGACCTTTTCTGGTGCGTGCATTGGTCTTGGTACGTTGTCCACGAACTGGTAAACCTTTTTTATGTCTGAGCCCACGGTAAGAGCCAATTTCCATAAGTCTTTTGATATTCAAAGTAACTTGAGTTCTCAATGTACCTTCAACAATAATATCTTCGTCATGTTGAATAATATCACGTAATATTTTTTCTTGGTCTAAAGTTAAATCTTTAACTTTTATATTTTCATTAATATTTGCTTTTGCAAGGATTTTTGCTGATGTTGATCTGCCTATTCCAAAAATATAGGTAAGACCAATGATAACCCTTTTATCGCGTGGCAATTCGATACCTGCTATATGTGCCAATTGACATCCTCCTTCTTATTAGCCTTGTCTTTGCTTATGCTTTGGGTTTGAGGGGCATATTATTCTTATTATGCCATTGCGCTTGATTATGCGACAATCTTTACATATGGGTTTTACTGAAGATTTTACTTTCATTTCTAATTCCTTTCTCGCTAATCTTCAAATCATAAGATATGAAATGGATAATCCATTTATTTATAACGATAGGTTATTCTGCCGCGATTTAAGTCGTACGGGGACAACTCAACTTTAACCTTATCGCCAGGTAGTATTCTAATATAATTCATTCTCATCTTGCCAGAGCTATGCGCCAATATTTCGTGGCCATTTTCTAATACAACTCGATAAGATGTGTTTGGTAATGCTTCTTTTACAATTCCTTCCACTTCAATGACGCCTGCTTTAGACATATTAAATCTTGTTTTCCTTCCTATATTAAACACTGATTATATAAATATTTATAATCTTTAATGCAAAGTTTCATTTTTAACTATATTTGTCAAGCACTAAATTGATCTTTTGCTAAAAAACTCGATTTTTTACTTAAAAGCGTTCTTTAGAATTGTGCTTATTTGTCTGTTTAAAGAGCTATATAAAAAGGGAACAGATCTATTCTGCTCCCTTTTAAAATATTGAATATCTATGAAGAACGGCCTCTGAGTTTGCCCTTTTTCATAAAGCCATCATAGTGTCTCATTACGAGGTGAGATTCGATTTGCTTTAATGTATCAAGAGCAACACCTACGATAATGATCAAGCCTGTGCCACCAAAATAGAAGGGGATATTTGACCATTTCATCATAAATTCTGGTATAACTGCGATAATTGCAAAGAAGATTGCTCCTGGTAAAGTAATACGCACGAGGATATTATTGATATAGTTCGCTGTATTCTTTCCAGGGGTAATGCCAGGAATAAACCCGCCATGCTTCTTCATGTTTTCTGCCATTTCAACAGGATTCATTGCAATTGCTGTATAGAAATATGCGAAGAAAATAATCAGTCCCATATAAAGAACAGTGTAAATTGCATGACCTGGTGAGAGTGTGCGACCAATAAAATCGCTCACTGCTGAGTTTGGGAAGAAAGTAGCAAATGTACGTGGAAACATAATCACTGATTGAGCAAAGATGATAGGAATAACGCCTGCTGAGTTCACTCTCAATGGGATATGTGTGCTTTGTCCACCATAAATCTTTCTACCAATTACGCGTTTTGCATATTGAACGTTAATTTTTCTGATAGCTTCTGTTACAAGAATAACAGCGCCTGTGATTGCGACCATTACAGCAAGAACGATTACGGCAGTAAGAATAGGCATAGTACCTGTTCTTACCATTTGGAACATTTGGATAAATCCTTGTGGATATCTTGCGATAATACCAGCAAAAATAATCAAAGATATTCCATTACCGATACCATTTTCTGTAATTTGTTCACCTAACCACATGATAACCATAGTTCCTGTCACCATTGTTATCACAGTAGTAAATGTAAACATGACACCCGGATTGTAGACTACGTTCATGCTCTGTAAAAAGACTGCTATACCAACAGCATTAAAAATACCAATGAGTATAGTTCCGTAACGTGTGATTTGTGTTAATTTCTTTTGACCTTCGGCGCCTTCTTTTCTGAGTTTTTCGAAATATGGTATAATACTACCTAATAATTGCAAGACGATCGATGATGTAATATAAGGCATAATACCTAATGCAAACACTGATGCTCTTTCAAAGTTTCCCCCGACGAATAGGTCAAATAATCCGAAAATTGAATTTTGTCCTTTATCACTAAAGAAAGTTTTCAAGGCTTGGGCATCAACTCCAGGTGTAGGAATAAAGCTTCCTAACCTATACAGAATTAATATAAAAGCGGTGAAAAGTATTTTCTTCTTCAATTCCGGGATTTTGAAGACATTTCTGATACTTTCTAACAACTACAATACCTCCGCTGTACCACCAAGTTTTTCTATTGCTTCTTTTGCTTTTTCAGAAAAAGCATTAGCTTTAATGGTAACTTTTTTGTTAAAGCTCTCAATACCGTTAGATAAAATCTTAACTGGTCTTAATCTGTATTTACCTTCAGATCTAATCATTTTTGTATCTTCAAATACTTCAATATCGAATACATTATTTTCTGAATTTTGAATTTGTTCTAAATCAACAATTCTAAATTCGATACGGAAGATATTTTTAAAACCACGCTTTGGCAAACGACGTTGTAAAGGCATTTGACCGCCTTCAAAGCTTACTGGTACTTTTCCGCCACTACGAGCTTTTGTACCTTTATGCCCTTTACTTGCCTGGTGTCCATAACCACTACCTTGACCTTTACCAAGGCGTTTGGTTTTCTTTTTTATATTTGGGCGTTCCATCTGATGAAGCATTATGTCTCCTTCAAAACATTTATTTAAATGCCCCGGCATTTTAAAATGCCGGGATTTATATTATTCATTGATCTCTTCAACCTTTACAAGGTGAGAAACTTTGTTGATCATGCCACGAATACAAGGGTTATCGTCATGGATTTTTACTTGGTTCATTTTTCTTAAGCCTAAAGATTCCATCACGAGATCTTGTCTCTTATTATATCCAATAGTACTTTTGATTTTGGTTACTCTGAGCTTCATTTTTCCTCCGTGCCTGTTAATTCAGCAAAGGTTTTTCCACGTAATCTTGCAGCTTCACTAACAGTTCTAAGTTCTTTTAAACCCAGGATAGTAGCTTTCACAACATTACAAGGAGTGTTTGAGCCCATAGATTTAGCGAGTATATTTGTAATACCTGCAGCTTCAAAAATTGCTCTGGCAGTACCACCAGCAATAATGCCTGTACCTGCAGAAGCTGGTTTTAGCATAATTTTGCTTGCGCCAAATCTACCAATGATTTCATGTGGTATTGTATCACGGACAATAGGTACTCTAAACATGCTTTTTTCAGCTTTTTCTTTAGCTTTACGAATAGCATCAGTGATTTCATTTGCTTTACCAATGCCAATACCTATTGAACCTTTTTTATCGCCAACGACAACAATAGCATTAAAGCTGAAATTTCTACCACCCTTAACGACCTTTGCGACGCGATTAGTATCGATTATTTTTTCAAATAATTCATTAGATTCGGAATTATTCATTTGATTCAAAGCTCTCCTCCTCTTAGAAATTTAATCCGGCTTTACGAGCACCGTCAGCAAGGGCTTTAACACGACCATGGAATTTATATCCTGCGCGATCAAAGCACACTTGTGTAATTCCTTTATCTAATGCTCTTTTAGCTAATTTTTCACCGACTTCAAAGCTCTTATCTGTCTTTGTTTTGCCTGTGAAAGTTTCTTCTTTTGCCTTTGTAGACATAGCAACTAATGTTTTGCCTTCTACATCATCAATTATTTGTGCATATATATTTGATAAGCTTCGAAAGACTACAAGTCTTGGTCTTTCTGCAGTACCGTGAATCTTTTTACGAATTGCCATTCTACGACGTTCACGTGCTTTTGCTCTAAAGAAAGTTACTGATTTTTCCATTTTTTCTCCATTCAAGATTTCTACTAAGGTTTACTTAGCGCCTGATTTTCCTGCTTTAATAGTAACGTTTTCATCACTATAGCGGATGCCTTTACCTTTATAGTTCTCTGGTGGTCTTACCGCACGAACTTCTGCTGTAAATTTGCCGACATCTTCTTTATGAAATCCTTTAATTGTAACAATAGATTGAATAGAAAGCTTTCCACCTTTACCACGGGGAACTGCTTCTGCTGTTACAGTTATACCTTTTGGTATTTGTAAAAGAACATCATGTGAATACCCAACGTTAATTTTAAGCCATGGACCGACTACTTCGGAAGAATAACCAGTACCGATGATATGAAGAATTTTTTCATATCCATCAGAAACTCCCTTAACCATATTGAAGACCAAGGATCTTGTTAAGCCATGCAAAGCTCTCACATTTCTTTCATCGTTTTCTCTTGTTACTGTCAAAACATTGTTTTCTATATTTATATCAATGCCATCTTGTAAACCATAAGACAATGAACCTAATTTGCCTTTCACGTTAACATTTCTACCGTCCAATTGAACAGTTACACCAGAAGGTATATTAATAGGTAATTTACCGATTCTTGACATTTTTCCCCCTACCAAACCTTACAAATGTATTCGCCGCCTGCTTTTTGAGCACGAGCGTCTCTATCGGTAAATACACCTTGACTGGTGGATATGATAGCACATCCTGTATTATTATAAACTGATGGGACATTCGCAGCTTTAACATAAACGCGGCGTCCGGGTTTACTTATGCGTTCAATCCCTCTTAAAATAGGCTTCCCATCATTTGTATAACGTAAATTGACAAGGATCTGTTTTCTGAAAATTTTTCTTTCAGGTTCTCTTTCGATGATGTCGAAATTATTGATAAAGTTTTCTTTTGCCAGAATTTTCATAACAGATTCAACCAATTTACAATGATGTACGGTTACCTGTTTATGTCCGGCACGATATGCATTTCGTACTTTTGTTAATGCATCAGCTATCGGATCACTAATATTCATTTATTTCCTCCAAATATTACCAGCTGGCTCTTCTAACGCCAGGAATTTCGCCGTTTGCAACGAGGTTTCTAAAACATAAACGACAAATGCCAAAGTCTCTTATATAAGCTCTTGCTCTACCACAGATTTGGCAACGATTATAAGCTCTAACCGCAAATTTGGGTTTCTTTTGAGCTTTTACAACTAAAGATTTTTTAGCCAAGGTACTCTCCTTTTCGCTTTATCTAATCATTTTTTTCTTTTTTAACAAAAGGCATACCCATGAGTTTGAGAAACGTTCTAGCTTCTTCATCGGTATGAGCAGTTGTTACTAAAGCAATATTTAAGCCTCTAATTTGATCGATCTTCTCAAATTCAATCTCTGGAAAAACAGTTTGTTCTTTGATACCAAGAGAATAATTACCTCTTCCGTCGAATGAGTTTAGAGGAACACCCTTAAAGTCGCGAACACGTGGTAAAGTGATTGAAACAAGTCGGTCAAAAAATTCATACATTACTTCACCTCTCAATGTCACTTTACAGCCGATAGCTACGCCTTCTCTCAATTTAAAGTTAGAAATTGATTTTTTAGCTTTTGTGATAAGAGGTTTACGTCCAGTGATTTGTGTCATATCTTTTACGGCATTGTCTAAAAGTGCTTTATTTTGTGTAGCTTCACCAACACCCATAGATACAACTATTTTTTCAAATTTTGGGACTTGATTGACATTTTTATAATTATATGTTTTTTGTAATGTAGGGATTACTTCTGTTTTATATTTTTCTCTTAAGCGGTTCATACATTACTCCTTATTAAATTTCGTCGCCTGTTTTATGGCAAACACGCACTCTTTTATCGCCGATAACTTTAAAAACAGCTTTTGTAACATCATTGATTTTGGAGTTCCAAAGCATTACATTTGAAACATGGATAGGTGATTCTTTTTCAATGATTCCACCTTGTTGGTTTTGTTGAGTTGGGCGAGTGCTTTTCTTAATGAAATTAACACGTTCAACGATTATTTTTCTTGTTTCAGGAAAAACCTTAAGAACTTTTCCTTTAACACCTTTATACTTACCTGTTGTGACAACGACTGTATCACCTTTGCGAATTCTTAATCTGTTATTCATTTCTGACTCCTACAATACTTCAGGTGCAAGAGAAACAATTTTTGTAAACTGTTTTTCTCTTAATTCGCGGGCTACTGGTCCAAAGATACGGCTACCTTTTGGTTCCATACGATCGTCGATAATGACTGCTGCATTGTCTTGAAAACGAATATAAGATCCGTCAGCTCTTCTAACTTCTTTGGAAGTTCTCACAATAACAGCTTTTTCGACTGTGCCTTTTTTAACTTTAGCGCCTGGTGTAGCGGATTTAATAGCAACTACGATAATATCACCGACGCTTGCATATTTTCTTTTACTACCACCAAGAACTTTTATACACATTGCTTTTCTGCCGCCAGAATTATCAGCAATATTTAATCTACTTTCCACTTGAATCATGGTTAGACTCCTTACTTAGATCTTTCAACAACGCGAATGATTTCCCAGCGTTTATTTCTGCTATGAGGAGCACATTCTCTAATTTCGACGATATCACCATCGTGACAGTCGTTTGTTTCATCGTGAGCCATAAACTTTTTATGTTTTCTAACGACTTTTTTATAAAGCGGGTGCATAAAGTGTTTTTCAACTCTCACAACGACGCTTTTATCCATTTTATCGCTAACTACGGTACCGATCTTTTTTACTCTTCTTTCGATAGCCATTTAGGACCTCTTACTTGCATTATTTTTTTCGGTTAATACGGTTAAAGCACGAGCAACATCGCGGCGTACATCGCGGATACGAGATGTGTTTTCGAGACGATTACGTACTTTTTGAATGCGAAGGTTAAAAAGTTCTTCTTTTAAGTCTTCAATTCTTTTGTTCAAATCTTCTAATGTTAAATCGCGTAATTCTGCGCTTTTCATAGTTCTACTCCCTCGCGTGCTATCACTTTTGTTGTTACAGGCAATTTATGGCTTGCAAGACGCATTGCTTCACGAGCAACTTCATTGCTCACGCCTTCAAGTTCAAATAAAACTCTACCAGGTTTTACAACTGCTACCCAGTGATCTGGAGCGCCTTTACCTTTACCCATACGAGTCTCAGCAGGTTTTGAAGTAACAGGTTTATCAGGGAATATTCTGATCCAAACGCGACCGACACGTTTCATATGTCTTGTTATAGCAACACGGGCAGCTTCAATCTGACGGCTATTAATCCAGCCAGCTTCTGTAGCGATTAAGCCAAAGTCTCCAAAGCTTACATTGCATCCTGTGTAAGCTAAGCCTGCTCTACGGCCCTTCATTTGTTTTCTATATCTAACTTTTTTTGGTGCTAACATTATTAAATCTCCTTGCTCAAGATATCACCCTTGTATATCCAGACTTTAATTCCGATTATACCGTAAGTAGTAAGGGATTCTACGATAGCGTAATCAATATCTGCACGCAAAGTTTGTAATGGGGTTCTACCTTGTTGATAACGTTCTGTACGAGCCATTTCAGCTCCACCAAGACGGCCTGAGCATTGGATTTTGATGCCAAGAGCACCATCTTTAAGTGAGTTTCTAATAGCTTGTTTCATTGCTCTACGGAACGACACACGTTCTTGCAATTGGCGAGCGACTTCTTCGCCCACTAATCTTGCGTCGAGCCATGTTTTTTTAATTTCATTAATATTAATGAACACCGTAATGGGTGTTTCACGGTTTTTGTTTATCATATGAGTAATTTCTGCTCTCAATGCATCAATAGCTTCACCTTTTCTACCGATTACTTGACCAGGTCTTGCTGTATGGATATCAATATTTATTGAGTTGGTTTTACGAGCGATTACAACATTTGATGTCATTGCACCTTTTAAACGGTTCTTAATATATTTCTTTATTTTCAAATCTTCATGTAAGTTCTGAATATATTCTTTGCCTTCGCTATACCAGACAGATTGGTGTGTTTTGTTGATACCAAGGCGAAATAAATTAGGATTAATTTTTTGTCCCAAAGGTTCCCCCTATTCTTTCTCTGCAATGCCGATAGTAATGTGGCATGATCTTTTTCTTATTACAGTTGCACGGCCTTGAGCTCTAGGGCGAAATCTTTTCATTGTTGCGCCTTCATCTGCAAATGCTTTATTTACAATCATTTTATCGATTTCAATCTTACCATTTTTCTGAGTTACATTTGCAACGGCAGAATTAAGTAATTTACCAATACTTTCAGATACTCTCTTACTTGAGAAGAGAAGGATTTTTTTAGCTTCATTAACGCTTTTGCCGCGGATCATATCAAGTACTAACCTTGCCTTACGAGCTGAACAGCGATGATTGTTTAACTTAGCGATTGATTCTGTTTTTTTAATGTCTTCCATTCATCAACTCCTTATCTTCCAACCTTTTTCTTCTTCTCTTTATGTCCACGATAAGTGCGAGTAGGAGAAAATTCACCTAATTTATGACCTACCATATTTTCTGTTACATAAACGGGCACAAACTTCTTGCCATTATGTACTGCAAGGGTATGACCAATAAAATCTGGTGTTATAGTTGATCTTCGTGACCATGTCTTGACGACAGACTTTTTATTTTCTTCGTTTAGAACAAATATTTTTTTCATCAAATGATCATCAACGAAAGGTCCTTTTTTAATTGAACGAGCCATATATTCTCCTATTTTTTAACTTTCGCTTTGATAATATACTTGTTAGAGTATTTTTTACGATTACGTGTTTTACCACCCTTAGCAGGCTTGCCCCAAGGTGAAACTGGGTGTCCACCACCTGAAGTTTTACCTTCACCACCGCCCATTGGGTGATCTACTGGGTTCATTGCAACACCACGAACCTTAGGTCTTCTACCCAACCAGCGTGTTCTACCAGCTTTTCCAAGCCAGATTATATTATGTTCGATATTACTTACTTGGCCAATTGTTGCATAGCATTCTTTACGTACTAAATGAACGTCGCCTGATGGCATTTTCACATGTACATAATTGCCTTCTTTTGCTAATACTTGTGCAAAGCTTCCTGCTGCACGGCAAAGCTGACCGCCTTTTTTCATTGTAAATTCAACATTGTGCACGGTTGTACCCAAAGGAATATTTTCTAAAGGCAATGCATTACCTGTCACGATTGGAGCTTTTGGACCAGACATCAAGCTATCTCCAACTTTCAAACCAACAGGAGCAAGGATATATCTTTTTTCTCCGTCTGCATAGTGCAATAATGCGATTCTTGCTGTACGATTTGGATCGTATTCAATAGATGCAACTTTTGCAGGAACACCAATTTTATTTCTTTTAAAATCAATGATTCTGTAAAATCTTTTATGTCCACCACCGCGTCTGCGAATTGTGATGCGACCCATATTGTTTCTACCTGCTTTTTGTGGTAGAGGCACGATCAAAGATTTTTCAGGTGTTGATTTTGTAATTTCTTCAAATGTGTAACCAGTACGGTATCTCATAGTAGGTGTAACTGGTTTATATTTTTTGATTCCCATTTTTTACTCCTGCTTTAAATCTCAAAATCTGCAATAGATTGACCACTCTTAATGGTAACGACAGCCTTTTTCCAATTAGGTCTTCTACCTTCATAGCGTCCTAATCTTTTTGGTTTGCCATACATACGAATGGTGTTTACATCGACAACATCAACTGAAAATACTTTTTCTATTGCTTTTTTGATTTCAATTTTGTTAGCATTGATACTTACTTTGAATGTATAAGCATTCTGAAGAGACTGTGCTTGTGTTGATTTTTCGGTAAATATTGGGCTAATGATTATTTCTCTTGGATTTTTCATTATTCAAATACCTCCACAGCTTTATTTAGTGCTTCTTCAGTCATGATGAGATATTTGCAATTCAATACTTCGTAAGCATATAAACCATCTGCGCGATCCATTCTGATTTGAGGAATATTGCTAAATGATTTGATGATGTTTATATCTGAACCATTAATGACCATTAGCTTTTTCCCTGTTTCTGGTGCAATTTTACCCAATAATTCAACAGCGCTTTTGGTTGATGGTTTATCAAAACTAAGTGACTCAATAATAATAACTTGCTTATCATTTGCTTTTTCAGTCAAAGCTAATTTAAGTGCAAGTCTTTTCTTTTTACTTGGAATTACAGAATACCAATCTTTTGGTTTTATAGCAAATGCCATACCACCACCACGTCTAACTGGTGTTCTATTATTACCCATACGCGCATTACCAGATCCTTTTTGTTTGAAAATCTTTCTTGTGCTTCCGCGTACTTCACCACGACCTCTTTTTGCAACTGTACCTTGTCTTTGGTTTTGCAAATAAGTTTTTACAACTTCATAGAGTAGTGATTTTGGGTTATTACATGTAACAGCGAAAAGTGATTCTGGCAATTTAACTGTGCCAATTTGTTCACCATTTGCTGAATATTTTATAGCTTCTATCATTGTTACCTCTTACTATTTGCTCAAGTAAATTAGGCTATTACGATGACCAGGAACTGCGCCTTTAATCATCACAAGGTTGCGTTCTTTATCGAGCTTAACAATTTTTAAGTTCTTTACAGTAACGCGATCAACGCCAAAGTGACCAGCCATTTTGCGCCCCTTTAATACTCTTGCAGGGGTTGCACACTGACCAATAGCACCACCGCCACGAAAACTTTCATGGACGCCATGACCCATTTCAAAGCCACTAAAATTATGACGTTTCATCACGCCAGCAAATCCTCTACCTTTAGAAGTGCCGATAACTTTAACAATCTCATTTTCTTGGAAAATATTGAGATCCAAAGCTTGACCTTCTGAAAAGTCTTCAATATGATCTATTCTAAATTCGCGTAAATAACGATACGCTTTTGAATTGTGCTTTTTAAAATGCCCTAAAACAGGCTTTTTAACTTTTCTTTCGACTATTTCTTCAAAACCTAATTGAATAGCATTGTATCCATCTTTATCTGTTGTTTTCTTTTGCACCACTACACATGGTCCAACTTCAAGAACAGTCACAGGTACAACTTTGCCATCTTTATCAAAGATTTGAGTCATAGCTATTTTTTTACCAATTAAACCGAGCATCTCTGATCCCCCTATACTTTGATTTCCACATGAACGCCAGCTGGAAGATTGAGTTTCTTCAAAGCGGTGGTTGTTTGCGGAGTTGCATTGATAATGTCGATCATTCTTTTGTGAACAAGCATTTCATACTGGTCACGAGCCTTGCGATTAACGTGAGGTGATCTCAAAATTGTATAAAGGGTACGCTCTGTTGGTAGAGGAATAGGACCCACAATTTTAGCACCAGTATCACGTGTATTTTTTACAATTTCTGCTACTGATTTATCTAATAAACGATAATCATACGCTTTTAATCTGATTCTTATGCTATTGATTTTTTCAGCTTTACTCATTTTTTCTCCTTAATCAATAACTTCGCCAACTACGCCAGCACCGATAGTTCTGCCACCTTCACGAATTGCAAAGCGAAGACCTTGCTCCATAGCGATTGGGGTAATGAGTTCTGCACTGATAGTGATATTGTCACCAGGCATAATCATTTCAACGCCTTCTGGAAGATGCAATGTTCCTGTTACGTCGGTTGTACGGAAATAGAATTGAGGGCGATAACCGTTGAAGAATGGTTTGTGGCGGCCACCTTCTTTTTCTGTAAGGATATAAGTTTCGCCTTTGAATTTGGTATGAGGTTTAATTGTTTTAGGTTTAGCTAAAACCATACCGCGCTCGATATCTGTTCTGCCGATACCACGAAGTAAAACGCCAATATTGTCACCAGCTTCTGCTTGTTCCATAATTTTACGGAACATTTCGATACCTGTACATACTGTCTCGATTGTCTCTTTAATACCAAGTCTCTCAACTTTATCATTGAGCTTCAAAACGCCTCTCTCAACACGGCCTGTAGCAACTGTACCACGACCAGGAATTGAGAATACGTCTTCCACTGGCATTAAGAAAGCTTTGTCAACACTACGTTCTGGTAATGGAATATAAGCGTCAACTTGTTCCATCAATTCTTTTAATTTTGCTTCACCTTCTGGATCTGCATTCAAACCTTTTAAAGCTGACCCTTTAACGATAGGAATGTCGTCACCAGGGAAGCCATATTGGCTTAAAAGATCGCGAACTTCAAGTTCTACTAATTCTAACAATTCTGGATCGTCAACCAAGTCGCATTTATTTAAAAATACAACCATAGCTGGCACGCCTACTTGCTTTGCAAGCAAGATATGTTCACGAGTTTGAGGCATCGGACCATCTGCTGCTGAAACAACAAGAATTGCACCGTCCATCTGTGCTGCGCCAGTGATCATGTTCTTGACATAATCGGCGTGACCAGGACAGTCAACGTGTGCATAGTGACGAGTCTCTGTTTGGTATTCTACGTGCGATGTCGCAATCGTAATACCTCTTTCTTTTTCTTCCGGAGCATTGTCAATACTATCGAAAGAGCGAGCAGCTGCACCGCCAACTTTTGCTAAATAGTTGGTAATTGCTGCGGTTAATGTAGTCTTGCCATGATCGACGTGACCGATGGTCCCTACATTGACGTGTGGCTTGGTTCTTACAAATTTTTCCTTAGCCATTTCTTTCCTCCATAGATCTAAAGCTTATTAAGCTTATCACTTCGGCAGTATATATATTTATTTCTGCCTGAATTTGACCATATTCTATAGCATAGTTTTTATGTCAACTATTTTTTTCTCTTTTTAAAAAAAATATTTTAATTAATATTATTATGAATAAAAAAACATACATCTCTCTTTATTATGTTGAAAATATAAACAAATATACAAACTGATTTCTGCCAAATACCATAAATGTCTTGATGGCTTCTCTACCAATTATTTTCTATTCAAAATTCTATCTAAAAAAGATATAAAGCAAGGAGTGTTGCATAGTAAACAAAATAGCTTATAAAAGAATAAAGCAGAATCAAAAATAAAAACATCACCCTCTATATATATAGGGCTTACAAAATGAGGTTTTTTGAAAACTATTTTCACCTAAATCAGCAGATGCCTTCTACAAGCGGATTTAGAGGCAACTTTTTTTTCTGAGTGTCAAGGGAACAGGTGTGTTGACACGCTTTGAAATATGGATGGGAGTATTAATAGCGCAGCCGAGACGGGCGCGCCTACTTCTTTACACCTTCGCAGGCGATACCACTGACTGCCTCGTGACAAGGGAACTGGATTTAACTTCGCTGCACAACTAAGGATAGTTGTGGGTACGTTTAAAAAAATCTACCGATTTTTTTAAAATACCCGCAGCGAAGCGAGAGCCCTCATCCAATTCCACGAAGTGAAATTACCCGTCAACTTAGTTCTCAGTTCTTGTTTCACAATACACCTGACCCCTTTGTCATAATTTTCCAAGTCTCTCCTTAAGCCATTCCAATAAAACTACTGCTTGGCTTATTTTTTCATCTTTTGCAGAGTACAAAAGCGTTACATTACCTTGCTCCAGTTTATCTCTCACCAAAGCGATAAAATTATCAGCAGATTTATTGCCATTTAACTCCTGTAGATACTGGGTTCTAAACCAATCCATCAGGTCAGGATCATGGTTAAATCTTTTCCTGACTTCACTGCTCGGTGCAATATCTTTTGCCCACTCTTGAATATTTGCCTTGTCCTTACTTACACCTCTTGACCACAGCCTATCCACTAAAATTCTAAAACCATCATCTTGACTGGAATCCTCATAAATTCTTTTTACCTTGATATCGTTCATGGAAATACCTCCAATATAATAAAACATAATCTCATTTTACCATTTAACAACGAACGTTGTGATCCTCGCTTCGCTGCGTGAAATTGGATAATCTATTATATACTCGTAGACATTTAGTGGTTCTTATACAAATTTATGTTATTGTACGTGGTATGTTTTAGGAACTTACCACCTTCTGATATGAAAATATCAGTTTTTCTCGTCTTAACGGGTTGCCGTGAGCTGGGCATAGTAATTCACATTGTGTGTCCAGTAATGCTTTCCATGAAGTAATCACGGCTTTTTCATCGTCTGCAAAAGGAGGATACAAATTGCCAAAAATGTTGACCATTGCGTCGCCTACCAAAGCAATGTTGTTGTCGAGCAGGATAGATATGCTATCGTTTGAATGACCTGGGGTCTCAAGCAATTCAGATGATTCACCCAAATAATATTTTAAAACCTCATTGTTCAGAGGTTCCGCCAGTGGGCAAGGTTGAAAGCGTGTAAAATGATAAAATGGAATTTGGGGTTCAGCCCTTTGGATTAGCTTGCTAAACAAATTTGTTCCCTTTGGCATGGTACAACATCCTTGCTGAATGTTTGCAAGCCCCTTTTCTGAAATGTAAACTTTACAATGAAAAAGGTCAGAAAAATACTGTGCATTAGCGACATGGTCTGTATGACTGTGTGTCAAAAATATTGCATCTATTTTTCGCCCTCCGACAGCTTGAATGCTTTTTGCAACAGCATCTTTCTCGAAGCGCATGCTTGTATCCACGAGAACACAGTATTTGTCTTTTTCTATAATATAACAGGCATACCTGCGTGTCATTGTCTTATGTATTGTGTAACCATTCTTGCTCAGTATGATCATATTCCTCCTCCGTGGAGTAGCTCTTGCTTATGAACTACTAAGAGCAACTGTATGGATGATCTGCATTAATTGTACCAGATAAATCGCATCTATTACCAGCACATAGTCATCCATCATTGATACGAAATTATAATAGGCTCAGAGATAATATTGCTGCATATTATCTTTTTTTTGGCTTTTTGGGTTTAGGAAAGGGAAGTTCGCTCCATGTTGCTTTTAGTAAATTATTGAGCAAGTCTCTATTTTCCACATCTTCTATAAGAAATGCCAAATTACTACCTTCATACATTTCAGCTTCGACTGGTTCAGGTAGAACCTTTCGCCCTGCTTCTGTAATTTTCACAAAAAACTGGTTATCACATACAGCAGCAATAAACTTACCATCCATATAAATCCCATATTCGCCAAACATCTTCTTATACGAAATATTGCCCGCTTCGCTCAACTGGTCACAGACAAACTCGACAAATTCAATCTTTGAAGCCATTTTGTTTTTCCTCTTTCGCTTTTCTTTTTTTTTAACAACTCACTACAACTCACTTTTTAAAGTACTTGCAATACTGTTCCATGGCACATCCGAACAACTGGTACATTTCTTTTTTTTAACAACACACTGTATTGGTCATCGCTTCGTTGCGGGTTAGGAGCTTCGACTTCGTCGAAGGTTTTTTTAAAGGAAGGTAGCATCTTCTTTTTAATAATCAAACATTCACAATAATATTGCCTTGTAAATACAATTAGCCTTAATTGTATATGTGTGATGAATAACTACGACCAAGTAAATAGATTCCATCTATCAATTTCACGCAGTGAAATTACCTACATCTCAACAAAAATCGGCAGATTTTTTACCTAACCTTTCACGAAGTGAAAGTACCTAACCTTTTCGGAGAAAAGCACCTAACCCGCAGCGAAGCGAGGACAAAATGGATAGTTGTTGGTACGGGGGATTTTTCCCCAATCTTTTTGGAGCAAAAATCACAATATATCAATACCACGCAGATCTCTTTGGTATTTACAAATGGTTATTTATGAATTTACTCGCCAGCCTATGTACCTGTTTTATCTCTTTTGAAGTTAAACTCCATGTGCTTAATTCCGCAAAAACTAATTCTGGATACTTCTTACTAATATCCCTTAATGCATTCCCAACAGATTTTCTCACGTATTCGCTTTCATCTCTTTTATGGGCAGATAATAAATCAATAGCTATTTGTGGATACTCCTTAAAATAAGGGCGGCTTGTCCATATTCTTAATCCCTCTGAAACAGCTCTGCGAACATTGGCACACTCACTGCCTAACCATTCCTTAATTAGTGGCAATGCTGTTTCATAACCGATAATTTTACAATGATTGTCAAATGCCATTGCCAATATCTCTTGCACCTTCCAGCTTTCATGTTGGCTTACTATATCCTTAAAAAATGGCAAGGCTTTTTTGTATTCATGGGCAGAATACCCTAATAAGAAAACACCTACTTCTTGTATTTGAAAATTATCTGAATAATAGAGTCCAAGCCCCATATTATAGCATTCTTCCAGTGTATGAGTTTTATAATATTTTTCAGCCTCCGCCCTTACAAGCTTTAAGCTATCTTTTTCGGGTATTAGTTTTGCTAAATATGCTATGTAATCCTTCATAACCGCTCCTCTTCTACATATTATAATTGCTCTCATCAATTCAATATTATTTTGGGATATATGCTGCCACTATTTTACCCATTATTTGACCCCAATCCCCTTCATTCCATTTTTATGTTTTAACTTTTATCAACAAAACACTTCACTTCACCAGAATCACATATTCAACGTGACATGATGCAACAATTCTGATAACCATTAACCTGGCACCCCCTTGTTATCAGAGTGCAGTTTTACAATCTTTTTATCATCAAATAGTCATTATTCCCAACATGATCATATTTTTCATCAACTACTTCATATCCAAGATCTTGATAAAACTTTACTGCAGGGTTATCTTTTTGAACAGATAAGGAAGTCTGCTTATATCCATTAATTCTGAGCAATTGGAAGATTTTATTCATTAGCTTTGTGCCTATACCGTAGTTTCTAAATCCTGGAAGCAAGGAAATAGCAAGCTCAGGCGTGTTTTCATCTATATGTCCAAAGGCTGATATTATTCTTGTCCATGCTGCACCAATTATTTGCCCATTTTGTTCTGCAACAACACCCAAGTCACCTGCTTTAAGCCCAAAATCGTGTATATAAACAAATATCTCAGGCTCCTCAATTATACTTCTTGGTGGCGACTCCATGCCTTCTGGAACAAAAATCGCTTGATACAAAAACTCCTCCAGGCAAAGATAATCAGAATTTACCATCACCCTAATTTTTGGACTTATTTTGTGCGCAGTGATAATAGTATAACTGAAAGCGTTTATAGTAATAACTTTACCTTCCCAATACACATACCAATTCTTACCTACCTGCGTCATAAAATCAGCTTTATTTAAGCACTTTTTACACCAGGTGACGACATCATCAATGCCCAGGGTAAGGTTTCTTTTAATCCGTTCTGCACCGAGCTCCGTCGTATGCAGCTTATTTATATTCTTAATTAGTTCATTCATATACCACATCCCAAAAATCAAATAAGCAAGTTCGGCTGCAAACTGAATGACTGATGATTGCACCTACATTATACAAATATCAGTCGATGCTTTTGTGTATAATCCTAATCTTGTGGAATGAGCTGGTTATCCCAATCATCAATCAATGGGCTATTAAGGATCCGAAATTTACGCTTTGTATGCCATAATTCCCTAAGCATTCCAAAATTCTCATCGGGGTCAAGCAGCATGATAGCTAACTTATCAATTTCAAGGAAATCCTCTTCGGTGAGTCTATCGAATTTATTATCCACATAGCTTGGTTGAAATTTATACGATATTTCGTTGTTCATTAAAGCATGGAAATCATAAAATACGCCTCTAATAACGGCTTTTAAAGAATTTGTCCCTAACCCATCTCCATAAATGTATAGCGACCCATCTTCTTTTCCCTCCCTGATATCCAACCAGGCTTTTGCTGACCAATCGAATCTCTCCATAGGAATGTCGTACTGATCGAAACCCAAATCTTCTTGTTTGAAAAACCCATCTGCATCGATATTTATCCAACTACATCTATCATTATCCCAGTACTGATTTATCCAATGATCCCAACTTTGGTTTTTATCAAGATAAGGCGCAAAACCAGCTCTTGAACGACTTGGTATCCCCTTGGCTTTTAATATTGCTGACATTAAAACCGAGACATACCGACAAGTGACGACAATCTTGTTCTCGACTGCCCTCTCAATAGTAAAACCTCTACTATCTAGTCGAAATAGTTCGGCTGTCATAGCCATTGCAGTTAACAATACATCATCTTCACAACGAAGACGATACCAAGGAAACCTTGTCATATCACCATATGTCAAATCAGAATTAGCGCCCGAATTTCCTTCACGCAATGTTACACGATGGATTACCTGTGAGCAAATAAGATTCCCTAATTGACGTATATCATTAGGCAAACTCTTAAAATAATCAGCATATAAACCCGCATAAGTATAAGTCCCTGTACTTTTATAATGATTTAAGATGTCTTGTTTCATTCTTCCCTCCGCGTATCAATTACTCCGTCCCCTTGCCATGCCACAATCATTTTATTCTTTTTCACATTAGCACTTTTTCAAAACAATATTACCAAAACTTTATTTTGGTGTCAATGTTTTGCTAATATCATAAATACCTGCAATCCTCTCAATAAAGTTGAGAAACACTGCTTCGCTCCGTGACTTCTAAATCACTGATATACAATACTATGTCACATTGTCTCAAGTTGTTAAGCTCTAACTATTGCTGAGTAAAGAACAAAAAGCGATAATATGTCAACATATTTTTTGTAATTGCTGTTTTTTTTTGAACAACACACGACAACACACTGTTTTCTGAGAGTTGAGATTGAAGAAGTAGGTGCACCAGTTTCGGCTGCGCTAAAGGAAGAGATTGTTTTTATTAATAGTGCAGCAGAGACGAGAGCGCCTACTTTCGGTCTGGTAATATCCCTTAGAGAAATTGATCTATTAGAAAGAAAGAGAATTTTTTCTGCGTATGGAGACTTTTGATTTAGAAATTTACAAAAAAAGTGAGAATATAATACCCTAATTTAAGCTAAATCTGTACTTTTTTGTCAGAAATCTATGTATTTTGGAGCTTTTTTACCTCCCTTTTG
>Ga0208195_1001231_pt1 | contig 29065 bp, 28 predicted proteins | sample AD_UKC077_MetaG_FD_184441 | JGI IMG/M metagenome (GOLD analysis project Ga0208195, IMG submission 184441) | Active sludge microbial communities of municipal wastewater-treating anaerobic digesters from USA - AD_UKC077_MetaG (SPAdes) (version 2) | ecosystem: Engineered > Bioreactor > Anaerobic >... | reverse complement strand
TTCCTTCTCGGCCTGTTTCTTGATTTCTCCTCCGACCCGTCGCAGTTCCTCGGCAAGCTCCGGGCCATGGCGCGGGATATCCTCCAGCATGACCTTGAGAATGAGACAGGCCACTGGATTGAGGTCGCTGGCAAAGGCTTCGCACCCAAGCCGCAAAGCCTCCAAAGGAATCGATCCGCCCCCGGCGAACGGGTCCACCACCAGCGGCGTCTCTTCCGGATGGGCCGCCTTGACCAGCGCGCGGGCCGTGGTCAGAAAATGATTGTTCGCCGAGTTTTTCCAATCGGCAAAATCTCCGATGAACGTGAGAAGCGCTTTGCGCAGACCCTCGTCGGACTTCACCTGTTCGTTCAAGCGAGGGGTGTTCCAGCCCGGCATGTGGAGCAGGGATTCCTTCGCACTCGCTTTGAACCCCCCGGGGCAAAGCGAGTCGCAGGGATCGGGCAGCAAAAGCGCCATGAGCATGGCCCGGCAGGCCGCCAAGGGTCTCCGCGCCCACCAGAGGTGAAGCGTCGAGGGGTGACCGTGCCTTATGGACTTTTCCCGCGCCGAGTGCTTCGAAACCACAGCAATCGGAAAATCGACTTCAGCCAGGCGTTTACATTCTTTGGGGATCATGCCACAACCTCTTTTATGACCCGCCGAAGGCAGGCAATTGCCCGCCCAAGGCTATCTGCTCGTCTGGCGGCGACCTCCGGCCGCCAATAGTTCTGGACATATTCGATCATTCTTGAAGCGTAGGCAGGCCCTACCGGCCTCCCGCTGCCTTGCCGCGGCACCATGTCCTTTCGGATCGCCTCTTTTCGGGAACGGCGTGCAAGATTGACCATTTCCCTTTTAGGGTCGACAAGCCCCTCGGGATCTTTGGGGATGATAGCGCGGCTTATACCAAGAAAAGATGCCAGTGTTTCCGAGTCCGCCATCAGCCATGATTCCACCTCCCGCACGGCCACACGAAAACAGAGATATGGAGAGGGATCGGGCACCCACCGCGTACAGAACGGAGGCGCGCATTCCTTATCATTGTCAAGATCGACCAAAACCAGCCAGGGCCACGTTTTAGCCGCATTGTTGAATCCCTGGATCTTTTGGTAAAGGAAGGCCTTGCCGGTTTTCCCATAAATCGTTCCCGGAGAACCGCCGGCCCCGACGATCAGTTTTTGCGCCACGGCCTCATCAATAATTCCCTCCACCGCCGCGTCGATGATCAAGGCTCCGTCCATGTCAGTTATTTCCGAACAGCGCCAATTGTTGTGATTTCTCCGGCCGTGTCTTGGGAATTACGACATCGGCAAGGGAGAGCCCACCTTGGAGGAGCGATGGGATGTCCTGATGCGCCGCAGCCGTGGATACAACAGTACCTTCCTTTTCCGGGATGAAAAGCAGCACCTCATCTAAACCGATTCCATCATCCCGGAGCAGATCGGGTGAATGGGTGCTGATGAGGATTTGTCTGGCTGTGCGCCGCTGAATGCGGGCGAATATTTGTGGCAACAACCGTATGATTTCGGGATGAAGGGAAAGTTCGGGTTCTTCGAGAAGCAGCGGACCGCTTCCCTCCATTACCGCCCATAAAAGACCCATAAGACGCAAGGTGCCGTCCGAGAGTTGTTCCTCGGTCTGCCACGCGCCTCGTGGTCGCCAGTGCTGAAATTTTCCCCGCAAGTGGGGCGTCCCACGGTTATCGCGTTCGAGTTCGATTTCCTGAAGCTGAGGGACGGCAACGTGAAGAGCGTTTTTTATTCGGCGCATTCGCGCATTGCGGGTCTTTTCAGGTGTCTTTGCAATCTGCTCTAGGAAATCTCCTCCAAACGGATCATCAGAACGGCCGACGGAGCGATCGGGCTCTCTCACAAGCTGAGGGACGATATGGAGGTAACGGATGGATGAAAAAAATGTTGTCAGATCGCGGAAGGGTCGATTCACGTTTACCTGCTCAAGGTAGGTCTGTGATAATCTGGCTTCGTCGTAACGGTCTTCATCATTGGGGCGGTCCAGAAGAACCTCTCCGTTGAAGGCCACTCGTTCTTTTCGAAGGATCGGACGTCGCTGTTTAGTTTGGTTGAATGTGATCTCGTATTCCCATTTTGAAGTATTACTTGGGTCTTTGAGTTCAACAGACAACCCGACATATGAGTCGCGCCGGGCAGCCAGGCAACGAAGAGCCGTGACGCCCCCGCGGCGTTCGATGGATTCTTGAAATCCTCCGCCGGGTGAAGCGAGATCTCTTAGAAACCGGAACGCGTCCAAAAAATTCGATTTCCCGGAAGCATTCGGTCCCACCAAAAAAGTGCGATCCTGGATAGCCACCTCCGCATTGGCGAAATTTTTCCAGTTCTTGAGACCTACGCGACAAAATATCAGGTTCTTGCTCATGGCTTTCCTTTCATATACATTTCATAAATGCCCAACATTACCCTCTTTATTACCCCTTTTAAAGGGTATTACCTCTTTTCCCTTTTACGCCATAGAGCACCGGGGCCTCGCCCGATACATTCGACGTCACCCTTGGCCTGGAGATTCCGAAGGACTCTGCGGATCATATCCCGGCTTACACCCGGACAGGCTCTCTCCAAATCATTAACCGAAAACTCCGCAGAAAAATCCCTCACTGCCTTTTCGATCAATTCCGTTTTAGCGCCTCGTGGAGATTTGGTCCGGCCCAAACGATCCTCAAATTCCCTGTAGGCCGTTTTCAAAATCGACAAGAGATAATTGATATATGGCCACGGGTTGTGCTTGCCCTCATGCCAGCCCTGGGAGCTTTGCTGAAGGGTTTCGTAGTATCGTTCCTTGTGCTGTTCAATAAGGCGCTCCAGGCTGATATATCGCCCGACCTCGATCCCGAGATGGTAACATTGCAGGAGCATAAGGAGCCGGGACACCCGGCCGTTGCCGTCACGAAACGGGTGGATGCACAGGAAATCCAGGTTAAAGACGGCTAAAAGGACAAGAGGCGGGATTTTGTGATCCTTAACAGCATCGTCGTACAACTCGACAAGATCCCGCATGCAGGTCGGCGCGCTTTTAGCCGGAACCGTCTTGAAGCGGACTTGAGACCTGCCATCCGGAAACTTTTCTATGATGTCGCCGTCTTTTTCTTTGTATTTTCCGGCATCCCAGATTTCCCCGCGTGTCATACGGTGGAGTTGTAAAATGGTTTCTTCCGATATCGCAATTTTCTCGCCCTGCTCATGAATCCATGTCAGGGCCTGCCGGTAGCCCCGCACTTCCTCCTCGTCACGGTCCCGCAGCAGAGGCCGGCCGAAAACGATGGTGGCGATTCTGGATTGATCGACTTCCACGCCCTCGATCCGGTTTGACGAAACAGCGCTTTCAATGAGCGCGTGCTCCCGGAGAACCTTGAGACGTTGCGGCGATTGGCGGGTGAACAATTCCTGTTTTCCACGCGCCTCGCCGAGATCAGCAAGGTACCAGGAAGTGGCGGCTGGAACGGATTCGAACTCGTGGGAAAAAAGCCGAAGGGTTATCATGGCGTTTTCCTTCCATATGGCGCACTATCCTCCCTGAGCGTCATTGGTTTCGTCATGGTATTCACTTCGAGCCAGTAGTGAGCGACCCTGGTCACTTCCCGCCAGGAGAATCTGGCCGGGTCCTTGATCGGCTCCTGCATGATCGGATGGGTGGCGCCTGTCTGCGGATCAGGCAGGCAGTTAGTGACAACGTAAAGCCAATAGCAGTCTCGGCGGTCCTCGGCCACGCGCCTTTCGTTTGGTGTGAGCAGGATTGTGCCTGTGGCCGCGGCCAGACCCTTGATTTCAATCAGGCGCAGCTCCCCGGAATTCAAATCCAGACTGGTAATGTCGTAACCCAGGTTCTTTTCATGAACATCGTAAACCTGGCGGCCCTGGGCTTGCTCATGTTCCATCACCACCTGCATGGCAATGGCCTCAGTTTCCAGGTTCGGTCGCATGCGGCGCACATCCGGCGCCTCTCGCTCGGGATGAGGAAGGACAAGGACACTCGCTATCCGCTCCACTGCTTGCAGGGACAGCGACCGCTGACGTTCCAGTTCCTTCCGGCGCCGCTCTCGTCGAGCCAGGAGTTCAGCGTGTCGGTTTTCGGCCTGAGCCAAACGGCCGTCCGCGCCGGCAATGCCCCTTTCCTTATCTTCATTGGCTTTTCCTATTTCTTCATCCGCACGCTGCAGCAACTCGGTCAAAGACAGCTCGACATGTTCGACAATGCGTTGCACCTCTGCCAGACGCTCTCCCCGTGTTTCCTCGAGAAACGGCTGGAGCGCGCTCTTATGCAACCATTCAGATGCCTCGGGCTCCGCAGTAATAGCGGGTATATGCTCTGGAGGCTCTGCGGGAGAAAAGTTCCCCAGCATGTTAGGTTCGCGAAGCCTTGGCTCACCGTCGCCGATAAGTTCCACAGCAAAAAGACGCTCGTGAACGATATGGCCGAGGCCGTCCACTACACGGGCACGATAGAAGTCGATACGTGAAGGCTTCTCGTGTTCCAGCGAATAGAAGCATGATCCCTTTCCGAGCACTTCGGCCGCTTTATTATAGGCATGCCTGCGGAGGGCCTCGAAGAGCGGATGACCGGGGGTGACCCATTCAAGGTTGTGGGTTTCAGCGGCTTCACGGTCGGTGGAACAACGTGGATACTTCGACGCCAAGCCGGGAAGTTTCCAGTCCGGATCACGTTCGTGCCGTTGAAGCGTCGGCGGCGTCCGGGCAGGCTCGAAGGTATGAGCCATGCCTTCTATGATTTTTAACTTAAGCGGAACGTATTCGGCTGCCTCGCGAATAAAACGAGCGATGGTTTCCGGCACTACGCGGCGTTCCTGTGCTCGGGCACGTCGCTCGATCAGCATCTCCAGATTCAGCTTCTTGGCTGCTAAACCTTCAAGCGCGTTTTGGCATATTGCCCGGAAACGCCCTTCGTCAACGTTCTCAAGGAGACGTTCTTCAAGGTCGGCATCGCCAAGTTTACCTGAGTAGTAGTCTCGAAGAACACGCTCCACATGTGCGGCCGGGAGTACTTCTCCGACAACGTTGAAGACCGCGTCGTCGTCCAGCGCATCACGAATTTCTTGGAGCTTTTCCAATAGCCGCTGAAGAACCCGTCCCTCTATGGTGTTTGTAGCCACGAAATTGAAGATGAGACAGTCCTTCCGCTGGCCGTAACGATGGATGCGCCCCATGCGCTGCTCAAGGCGATTCGGGTTCCAGGGGATGTCGTAGTTGAAAAGAATATTACAGACCTGTAGGTTGATGCCTTCTCCTGCCGCCTCGGTTGCCACGAGCACTTGTATTGCACCTTCACGAAATTGCTGCTCCGAGTAAAGACGCGTACCCGGCTCATCGCGGGATCCCGGCTTCATACCGCCATGGATGCAACCTACCTTGAAACCCCAGGTCTTCAGATTTTGGATGAGATAATCAAGGGTGTCCTTGAACTCAGTAAAGAGCAGCAACCGCTGTTCAGGATGATCAAAAAAACCTTCCTGGTGAAGCAGGTCTTTGAGCTTGGATAGTTTTGCTTCCGCATCCGAACCTTCAACGGCTTGGGCCTGTTTGGCAAGTCCACGTAGTTCCGCGATCTCCTCGCGGATTTGTTCGGCGTTTCCCGCGAGCGTGATGGCTTCAAGCATCTCTTCCAGGCGCTCGCGCTCATTTTCCTCCATTTCCTCGATCTCCTCCGAATCGGGAAGGTCGGGTGGAGCCAGTCGGACCAGTTCTTGGGCCTTCTTGATACCTTCTTCCAATCGGCGCGCTCTGTTTTCCAGGCTGTGCCGCATGGCGTAGGTGCTGGAGGCCAGCCTGCGCTGATAGAGAGACATCAAAAAACCAACCGCGCGGGCGCGGGGATCGTCACCCTGGGCGGCGGCTTTCGCACTTTGGCGTTTTACGAAACGGGTAATCTCTTTGTAAAGATCAAACTCCGGACCATCGATCTGAAAATCGACCGTGTGGGTAATACGCTTTGTAAAGATCTTCTCTGCCGCCCAGGTTCCGTCCGTCTGCCGTTCGGGGAAATAGACCATCGCCTCCTTCGTGCGGCGAAGATAAAACGGAGCGCGGCGGCGTTCCATGGCCTCGTGGATGGAGCGGACATCAGCATAGGCATCCGCATCGAGTAATTGTAAGAATAGTGAAAAATTGGCCGGATTACCCTTGTGCGGTGTTGCCGTCAGCAAAAGAATGTTGTCCGATGTGTCTCGCAAGAGTTCCCCAAGGGCGTAGCGAGCTGTTTTCCGGGAAGGGGGGGTCCAGGACATGCGGTGGGCTTCGTCCACGATGATGAGATCCCAGTGGACCTGTTTCAATCCCGGCAGAATTTCTGTCCGCTTGGCAAGGTCAAGCGACGTGATAACCTTTTTTTGTTCCAGCCATTGGTTGACACCGAACTGGTCACGAATGTCTCCGCCTTTCAGGACGAGGAATTTCTCATCGAACTTTTCTTTCAGCTCCCGCTGCCACTGGAACGACAGGTTGGCAGGGCAGACGATAAGAATCCGCTCGGCAAGTCCGCGCAGTTGGAGTTCACGGATGAGGAGGCCGGCCATGATGGTTTTTCCGGCTCCGGCGTCGTCGGCGAGCAGGAAACGGACACGCGCCAGTTTCAGAAGATAGTCGTAGATGGCCTCGAGCTGATGAGGCAGCGGGTCGACCCTTGAAATCGAAAGACCGAAATAGGGATCGAATTCCCAGGCGATGCCGAGCGAATATGCTTGAAGACCCAAACGAAGGAGATGGCCGTCGCCATCGAAAGTAAAACCGGAGTCGAGGATGGTCAGCCCTTTAATGTCCTGTTTTGTCAGCGTAACTTTTCGGAAACGTTCGGTGTGCGTGCCGACAAGACCGACAGTCCAGGTTCCGTCATTGCCGGTACGCACCGTCTCCACCCGCATCGGTTCGTTAAAGAGCGATCCGGTTAAAATACACCCTTCATGTATTGAATCGCTTGGAGCTGTCATCTCTTCTCAGCCTTCCCGCTATCGTCAATACTGCTATCATCCGCTCCGCCTGTCTTCACCCATTCATCTACTTCTTCCTTGCGGAATTTCCACAGGCGCCCCATCCGGTACGAGGGCATCTGCTTTTCAGAAATCCATTTATAGACCGTATCCCGCTTGATGCCGAGATAGGCTGCTATCTCATCTACGGAGAGCCATCGATCTTCCATCACTGACTCCAGTCGCTTCATTTCTCGTCCCACGTCTGAATGCCTACACCTTGTCGATTGTCGGATCGGTAGCTGCCGGATGAACTTCATCGGACTATATCCGGCGCAACCGGAACAAACTGACCTACATTATACAAAAGTCGGCGTTCCTGTCAACTCGTTTTTCCGAGTTTCTCCGGATTTGACCGAACGGAGGCTACCGGGGCCAACGAGACTCGCCGAGAGGCGTGAACCTCCTCGACATTGGGTTTTCACCCACGTAAAGCCAAGCCGGAAGAACCGCTCCATTTACCAGGACTGGAACCAGAACGCGGCGGTAGAGGCAGGAACCGCCGGGGTGAAACCCCTCCAGCCGGTCAATGGCCGGGAGGCGGCTCGGGATGGTCGAAGGTCAGAAGCCCTCTGTACACGGAGCCCCAGGGTGCGCCTGTGCCTTTCTTTGGGAGCCGGTCGGGGGTTGGCTCGGGATTGGACATGCGAGCCGTCACGCGCGCTTGTGTGGCCACGTCGGCGCGGCAGGCCATTACGGCGGTGAGGCCGCCGCCGTCAAATCGGTCGGGGATGCACGCCCATCCCTCGTGTCTTTGGCTTGCGATATAGGCTTTCCGCGGATTTCCGCTGGGCGTCGAGGCTGTTGAACTCCTGCTCCAGCGGCCGGTGAGCACATGAAGGGTGTTACAGATAAATTTTTGTGGGGAGAGGAAGGGGATATAAAAAACAGACCCCTTGAAGATTGGCTCCTCGGGAGGGACTTGAACCCCCAACCTAGTGGTTAACAGCCACCCGCTCTGCCGATTGAGCTACCGAGGAACGAACACAGTATCTATGATGATTCAGGGGTGTTGTCAAGAGCGAATAGCCGCGAACATACAGGGAGATAGCCGGGCCGGACCTTTGCTTGCGCTGCCTGGGCTTATGGGGAGCGGGGGGGGGCGTCCTGGCCCGGAGAGACAATGGTCGAGGCGGCGCTCATCCTTTGGGTATCAGGGTGAGGTACGTCTCATGCCGGGGCGATTCTCCCCGAAGCACCTCTTCCATCTTCTGCCTGACGGAAAGCGTCACATGCCCAGGGCAGGCGAAGCTCTTTTGCTCGATCGAGCGGATGGGCAGAACCGGGATTGCAGTGCCGGAAAAAAACGCCTCGTCGTAACGCTGAATATCTCCGGGGCGGATATGGACTTGCTTCTCCGGCAGGCCCATATCACCCAGAACCTCCATGATCACCCTGCGGGTGATGCCGGGCAGAACGTTTTCCTCAGTGGGGGTCTCAACATCGTTTCCCCTGACGAAAAAGACATTGGACGTGGGGCCTTCCGCCACCAGACCGCCCGCATCCAGCATGAGGGCCTCGTCAAAGCCTCTGCTCCGGCTTTCCATGCGGGCAAGATATCCGTTTACATAGTTTCCCGCCACCTTTGCATGGACGTCGGTAGTCAGGGGGTGGAGCTTCCGAAAGGACGAGATCCCCACGGATACACTAGCACCGGCCGGGGGCTCCGCGATGCCGCAGCTTGCATAGTTCAGGCAGAAGACCGCGACCGAGACCCTGCCCGAGGGAGTGGTGCCGAACTCGATGCCCGGATAGTAGGCAAAGAACTTGGCCAGGCCGGTGGTGACGCAATTGATCCTCGCCAGCTCCATGAGCGCCTCCCTGATGGCCTCGCGGGAAAAGGGGAGCTCCATGTAGGTCTGGCCGGCGCTGAAAAGGAACCGGTCCAGGTGCTCTTCCAGGCAGAAGAAGGCCGGGCCCTTTGGGGTGGAAGTGACCGCCATCACCTCGAAAACAGCGGAACCCCTGCTGAAGCTGTGAGAGAGAAGGGGGACCGTAGCCTGGGTGCAGTCGACGAATCTGCCGTCAATCCATGTCGTTATTCCGCTCACCATGTGCATTATCCCTATACGGGCGTCACTGAGATGTCAATATCCGAGCAAACCCCGGCCGCATGTCTCGCTGCGGGAATTCCTGCAGCCCCCAGAGCAAAATCAGGCATGAACGCTCCGCTCAGAGGGGAAAACAGCGCTGTTCTTTTTTGCTTACGCCAGGCTGGGCCGGCCATGTTTGCTTGACAAAAGCATGAGTATGAAATAGTAGCAAGTGCTATTGTGGAAAAGATAAAGAGGATAGAAGATATCTATATATCCCCTGAGACCATCGGCGAGGCAGGGGTGGAAAACGAGGTCTTGGTCGTGCCCGAGGCCGTGGACGAAATATTCCGCAACAAAGACCTCGTCGTGAAGGAGCCGCTCATTGTCCACTACGTGGTGGACCGGGAGAAAGACTCGGAGGACATCCGTATAGGCGTGGATGTGCATGGCGAGATCGAGACGTTCTGCGCCAGATGCCTGGAGACCATGACCTACCCGGTGCGCCTCCACCTGGAAACAAGCTATATGCCTGCATCGCCCGAGATGTCGGAAAACCTCGAAGAAGAGAGGACGAGCAGCGCGACAGGGTATTATCGGAAAACGATCCGTCTCGGCGATTATATTGCCTCTGAGCTGGTTCTGGCGTTGCCCTTAAGGTTCATTTGCGACGAGCAGTGCAAAGGCCTGTGTCCGGAATGCGGGGCGAACCTCAATCGAGAAGAGTGTGGTTGCAGAGAAAAACCGGTGGATCCCAGGCTGCAGAAATTAGCAGAGCTCAAAGAAAAGATCAGGAAGGAGTAAAGCAATGGCCGTTCCAAAGAGGAGACATTCAAGCGCCAGAAGGGACAAGCGCAGGGCCCATGACGCCATCAGCGAGCCGGCGTCTTCGTACTGCCCGAATTGCCGGGAGCCCAAGTTGCCTCACAGAATCTGCAAGAACTGCGGGTACTACAAGGGCAAAGAGGTCATCAAAGTAGCTGAAGCCGAATAGGCCCTTCGATGCCGTATTGCCTGATATTTCCCGGCCAGGGCAGCCAGTTTCCCGGCATGTCGGCAGGCCTTGATCTCGGGTGGACAAGGGACGACGCCCTGATCGGCCTCATGGAAAACGGACCTGAGGATACGCTCAGGCAGACCACGAACGCGCAGAAAGCCGTTTTCGCTGTGACCGCGGCCCTGTGGGAGAAGTCAGGGCTCGATGGCCCCGCCGTGACCATGGGCCACAGCCTGGGCGAATACATGGCCTTGGTCGCCTCTCGAGCCATATCCGTGCGCGAGTGCTACACCCTGGTGGAAAGGCGGGCCCATGCCATGCAGGATGCCGCGCCCGGAAGATCGGGCGCCATGGCCGCGGTGCTGGGCCTCCCTGCGGACGATGTGGCCCGGCTGATCGAACCGGTTCAGAACGTGTGGGTGGCAAACCTCAACTCGCCCGGTCAGGTGGTGATTTCCGGTGATGCGTCATCGGTGAAGGATGCAGCCATCGTGCTCAAGGAAAACGGGGCCAGGAGGGTGGCGCCTCTGGAGGTTGCCGTGGCGTCCCACTGCCCGCTCATGGAACCTGCCGAGGAGATCTTGCGAGAGTATCTCAAGGGCGTCCGGATCGAGAGGCCATGCACCCGGGTCGTTTTCAACGCCACGGCACGGGAAGAGTCCGAGCCGGAGAAGATCAAGCACAATCTCGCGCTGCAGCTTGTCTCGCCCGTGCGGTGGGAAGAGTCGATCAGGTATGCCGCAGCGCAGGGGATCGACCGTTTCATCGAGATCGGTCCCAGGTCGGTGCTGGCCCCGCTGGTGAAGAGGATCGTTCCCCAGGCCGGAGTGGAGGTGATCACCCCCCAATGAAGATCGACTTAAGCTCACAAGTTGCCGTTGTCACCGGCGCGTCGCGGGGAATCGGCGCATCCATCGCCGGTACCCTCGCATCCTGCGGGGCCCATGTGGTGGTGAACTATCTGAAGAACGCTACCGCGGCCCGTGGAGTGGTCGAGGCAATACGGGCCGATGGGGGTAGCGCAGAGGAACACGCCTTCGACGTATCCGACGAAGGGCAGGTGAAGCAGGCCTTTCAGGATATCATCAAGCGCTGCGGGCGCATCGACATCCTGGTGAACAACGCGGCTGTGTCAAAAGATTCATTGCTGCTCAGGATAAAAGCCGAAGATGTCGATAGCATGATGGATACGAATCTTAAAGGGGCGATTTTCTGTTCTTTTCACGCTGCTCGAACTATGCTAAAGCAAAAAAAAGGAAGGATCGTCAACGTTTCTTCAATCGTGGGTATGGGCGGTAACCCGGGACAGAGCGTATATGCAGCAACAAAGGCAGGGCTCATCGCTTTCACCAAGAGTCTTGCCAAGGAGCTGGGTTCAAGGGGTATACTTGTAAACGCTGTGGCGCCGGGCCTGGTGAAGACGGATATGACCAGAGGTTTGGATATCGACGCGCTCCTGGAGCAGGTACCGCTGCAAAGGATTGGTGGCCCGGAAGACGTGGCCGGGCTCGTCGCATTTCTCGCTTCTGATCTCAGCTCATATGTCACGGGTCAGGTCTTTGTTATCGACGGCGGGCTCTATACTTGATTTCGATCAGGATTGCATAGAAAGATAAAGGAGGAGCTTATCTTATGGTGGATGTAGCACAGCGTATCATTCAACTCATCGCTGAGCAGCTCGATAAGGATGTCTCTGAGATAAACCCCGAGATGTCCTTTGCCGACGATCTGGGAGCAGACTCCCTTGATCTCGTAGAGCTGATCATGACCGTGGAAGAGGAATTCAACATAGAGATTCCCGATGACGAGGCGGAAAAGATCAAGTATGTGAAGGATGCCATCAGTTACGTCAATGCAAGGCTATGATCCTTCCTTGAGGAAGGTCGCCGTTACGGGTCTCGGGGTCGTTTCGCCTTTGGGGAGCGACGTAGCCGGACTCTGGGACAACCTTATCAAAGGAACATCAGGCATAGAACCTATCGAAGAATTCTCCGGTCTGCCGGTCACGTTCGGGGGCCGGGCCCGAGGATTTGATCCGGGCCGGTACCTGGGGCCCAAAGAATTACGCCACATGGACCGGTATTCTCAAATGGCGTTGACCGCCGGTCTTGATGCATATCACCACGCACGGCTCGATCAGAGCTCCTATCCTCCTGAGCGGATCGGCGTGATGATCGGCTCAGGTTCAGGCGGCATGTCCACCATCGAAAGCCAGATCCAGACATTCCACACCCGCGGCGCCCGGAGAGTATCTCCGGTCACGGTGCCCATGTTCATCACCAACATGGGCTCGGCGGAATGCTCCATACGCATCCAGGCCAAAGGGCCGGGCATGGGGGTCACCTCTGCCTGCGCCACCGGCGGTCATGCACTGGCCCTTGCCTCCCGTCTGATCATGTACGGCGAGGCCGACTGTATGCTGGCAGGGGGCGTCGAGGCGTGCCTGACTCCCTTTGCCCTGGCCGCATTCGCTGCCATGAGGGCCCTTTCCACCAGGAATGACGCTCCCGAAAAGGCATCGCGGCCCTTCAGCCTCGACCGGGACGGGTTCGTGATGGCCGAAGGAGGAGGCGTGCTCGTTCTGGAGGAATACAAGCATGCAAAGCGGCGCGGGGCCGATATCCTGGCCGTGCTCGCAAGCTCGGCAATGAGCCAGGACGCCTATCACGTGGTGGCCCCGGACCCTGAAGGAGGCGCCGTGGTGCATGCCATCGAGCAGGCCGTGAAAAACGCGGGCATCGACAAGGCCGATATCGGCTATATAAACGCCCACGGCACATCGACCCCGCTCAACGATTCCATCGAGACGCTGGCCATCAAGAGGGCCCTGGGTGAGCATGCCTGCCGGGTGCCGATCAGCTCCACCAAGTCCATGACCGGTCATCTCATCGGTGGCGCTGCAGGGCTGGAGACAATCATCTGCATCATGGTCTTGAAAAACGGGGTGATCCCGCCCACGATAAATCTTGACAACCCTGACCCTGAGTGCGATCTACACTATGTTCCGAATAAAGCTCTCTACTCGGAGGTTTCTTACTGCCTGAACAACTCGTTCGGCTTCGGCGGGCAGAACGTTGTCTTGATCCTGGGGAAGGACAGGGGATGAAGATCGGAATCGCAAGCGACCACGGCGGCCTGGATCTGAAAGAGCTCGTCAAGGAGATCCTTGCCGGGCACGACTGCGGGGTCCTGGACTTGGGGACCGACACCCCGGAGTCTGTCGATTATCCCGATTATGCAGAGAAAGCGCTCTCGGCGCTTGCCTGCGGGGAATGCGACCGCATCGTCCTGGTCTGCGGGACCGGGATCGGGATGTCCATCTGCGCCAACCGGGTCCCCGGGGTGAGGGGCGCGCTGTGCCACGATGCCTATACCGCCCGTATGTCACGCCTGCACAACGATTCGAACTGTCTCATCCTGGGAGGCAGGGTGCTCGGGCCCGCCGTGGCGCAGGACATCGTGCGCGTGTGGCTCACCACCCCCTTTGAGGGAGGAAGGCACCAGTCCAGGCTGGACAAGATCGAGAAACTTGCCGGGAATATCATACGAGACAGGAGTTGTACATGAGTTATGAACACGTGAAACAGACAGACCCCGAACTGTACCAGGCAATCATGAACGAGCTCAGGCGCCAGCGGAACAAGCTCGAGCTCATCGCATCGGAAAACATCGTGTCCGAGGCCGTGCTCGAGGCACAGGGCAGCGTGCTGACCAACAAGTATGCGGAAGGGTATCCGGGAAAGCGCTACTACGGCGGCTGCGAATATGTTGACGTGGCCGAGGACCTCGCCATCGAGCGCGCGAAGAAGCTCTTCGGCGCCGAGCACGCCAATGTCCAGCCCCACTCGGGCTCCCAGGCGAACATGGCGGTCTACTTCTCCATCCTGGAGCCCGGAGACACCTACCTCGGCATGAGCCTGCCCCACGGCGGACATCTGTCCATGGGTTCCCCTGTGAACTTCTCGGGCAAGTTCTACAACGTGGTCCCCTACGGGGTGAGAGAAGACACCCACCGCATCGACTACGACCAGGTGCGCTCGCTGGCCAGGCAGCACAGGCCGAAGCTGATCATCGCGGGCGCCAGCGCCTACCCCCGGGTGATCGAGTATCGGATATTCCGCGAGATTGCAGACGAGGTGGGCGCCTACTTCATGGTCGACATGGCCCACATCGCAGGCCTTGTCGCCGCCGGTCTCCACCCGAGCCCCGTACCCTATGCGGACTTTGTCACCACCACCACCCACAAGACCCTGCGCGGACCTCGCGGCGGCATGGTCCTCTGCAGGGAATCGCATGCGAAGGCGCTCAACTCCCGGGTATTCCCGGGCATGCAGGGCGGACCGCTCATGCACGTGATCGCTGCAAAGGCCGTGGCCCTCAAGGAGGCAATGACGCCAGAGTTCAAGGCGTACCAGCAGCAGATCGTCAAGAACGCGCAGGCCCTGGCACAGGGACTGACCTCAAAGGGCTTCTCCCTCGTCTCGGGCGGAACCGACAACCATCTCATGCTCGTGGACCTCACGAACAAGGACATCACGGGCAAGGATGCGGAGGTCTTCCTCGACCAGGCATGGATCACGGTCAACAAGAACACCATTCCCTTCGAGACCAGGAGCCCGTTCGTCACCTCGGGCGTGAGGCTGGGCACCCCGGCGCTTACCACCCGGGGCATGAAGGAGGGCGAGATGGAGCAGGTTGCGTCGTTCATCGCCCGGGTCATCGACTCCAAGGGCGACCCCGCGGAGATCGAGCGGGTGCGCACAGACGTGGATGCCCTCTCGGGCCGGTTCCCCATCTACGGGGGCTTGGGATAATCCATGCGCTGCCCCAGGTGCTCCGGGCTTGAAGACAGGGTCATCCAGTCGAGGATAAGCCGGGACGGGAGCTCCATCCGGCGCAGGAGGGAATGCATCCGCTGTTCGTACCGGTTCACCACCTATGAGAAGGTGGAAGAGACCATGCCCATGGTGGTGAAAAAGGACGGACGGCGCGAGGCATTCGACCCCAACAAGGTGACCGCCGGGATCATCACCGCCTGCGAGAAAAGGCCCGTGAGCATCGAAGACATCGACGCTGTCAAGGATACGATCCTCCACGACATTCAGTCCAAGTGGGATCGCGAGGTTCCCTCCACCTACATTGGAGAGAAGGTCATGGAGGCCCTGCACCGGCTCGACCCGGTGGCCTATGTCAGGTTCGCCTCAGTATACCGTGAGTTCAAGGATGTGAAGGAGTTCATGGAGGAGATCAAGGGGTTCGACAAGGGCGGGTCATGAAGGGCGATACCCGGTACATGATGCGGGCCGTCACGCTCGCGCGCAAAGGTCTGGGCCGGACTGCACCCAACCCGCCGGTGGGCGCGGTCGTGGTCAGGGATTCGCGCATCATCGGAGAAGGCTTCCACCCCAGGGCGGGCCAGCCCCATGCCGAGGTGCTCGCGCTGAGGCAGGCAGGCGCGGCTGCCCGGGGCGCCACGCTCTATGTGACCCTGGAGCCATGCTCCCACTACGGGCAGACCCCTCCCTGCGTTGATGCGATCCTGGATGCGGGCATGGCCCGTGTCGTGGTGGGCTGCGTGGACCCCAATCCGGTAGTGGCGGGCCGCGGTATCCGGGCCCTGCGCAGGCAGGGGGTCAAGGTGGAGGTGGGCGCGGCCCGGAAGCAGACCGCCGAGCTCATCGCCTGGTACAGCCTCTGGATGAAAAAAAAGCGCCCGTATCTGATCGTCAAGGCGGCCATGACCCTGGACGGCAGGATAGCCGCGCCGTCAGGCGATTCCAAGTGGATCAGCTCCGAAGAGTCCAGAACTTATGTGCACGAGCTCAGGGACCGGGCCGACGGGGTGCTCGTGGGCATCGGCACGGTGGAGAAGGACGACCCGCTGCTCACCTGCCGCCGCCATGAAGGCAGAGACCCGTACCGGATCATCATCGACCCCGCCTACGTGATCCCGCATACCGCCCGGTGCCTGGGTGAGCGAGCGGTAATCTTCACCGCCGGGGAGCCTGAGAGCAGGCCCGAGGTCATGAAGACCGGGAGCCGGGTCATCCGGCTTCCGGCTGACAAATCAGGCCGTTTCTCCTGGGAAGACGTGCTGGATGATCTCGGCTCCATGGGGCTGCACGCTGTGGTCGCAGAGGGCGGCAGCTCGATCCTGTCGAGCCTGATCCGCTCGCGCATGGTCGACGAACTGCTCGTCTTCGTTGCGCCCAAACTCCTGGGCGGCGGGGTCCCCCTGGTTGCCTGGGACCCTCCGGACACGGTTGCAGGGGCTGTTCCCCTCGTGATAACAGGTGCCAGGATCATCGGAGGCGACGTGCTCGTCTCGGCCCGTCTGGAGGATTGACATGTTTACAGGCATTATCGAGGCCATGGGAACAATCGTGAGCATCAGGCCCCATCAGCAGGGGTTCGAACTCTGCGTGGACACGGGGATGGACCTCTCGCACGACCGTAAGGGCGACAGCTTTGCCGTGGACGGCACCTGTCTGACCGCCACGACCATTGAGAAGGGCCGCTTCATTGCCGTGGCCTCGGCCGAGACCGTTTCCCGCTCCACCCTGGGCTCGCTGAAACCGGGCTCAAAAGTGAACATCGAGCGGGCCCTGACGCTCTCCACGAGGCTCGGCGGGCACCTGGTGCTCGGCCATGTGGACGCCGTGGGGACCATCAGGAGCGCAGACAGGGTGGGCGAGTCCATCCGCATCGGCATCCGGTTCGACAAAGAGTTCGCCCGCTACCTCATCGAAAAGGGCTCCATTGCCATCGACGGTATTTCGCTCACTGTAAACGAGCTTAAGGGCGATGTTTTTACAGTGAATATCATCCCCTTTACCGCGGGCGCGGTTTCCTTGACACTGAAAAGACCCGGTGATAGGGTAAACCTTGAATTTGACGTGATAGGCAAGTATGTCGAGAGGCTTCTGGACAGGGGAGGCGGCGCCTCCCTGGAGCAGCTCTTGAAGAAGCAGGGATATCTATAAGGAGCAGCAGCATGCCCACATGCACCATTGAAGAAGCGATTCAGGAACTCAGGCAAGGCAGGATGATCATCCTCGTGGACGACGAGGGCCGAGAGAACGAAGGCGACCTCACCATGGCCGCGGAGTTCGTCACCCCGGAGGCCATCAACTTCATGGCCAAGTACGGGCGGGGCCTGATCTGCCTCTCGCTGGATTCCGGGATCGCGGACCGTCTCGACCTTCCTCTGATGGTCCGTGACAACACGAGCCAGTTCGGCACCGGCTTCACGGTTTCCATCGAGGCGAAGCGGGGAGTGACCACCGGCATTTCCGCCGCAGACCGCGCCGTCACCATCCGCACCGCCATTGCCGAAGATACGAGACCTCAAGATCTGGCCCGTCCGGGCCACGTGTTTCCTTTGAGGGCCCGCGAAGGCGGGGTGCTGGTGCGCACCGGGCAGACCGAAGGTTCGGTTGACCTGTGCCGGATGGCGGGCCTGAGGCCCGGGGCCGTGATCTGCGAGGTCATGAATGACGACGGCACCATGTCCCGGCGGCCCCAGCTCGAGGCATTCGCCAGGGAGCACGGCATCAGGATCTGCACGATCGCCGATGTCATCGCCTACCGGATGAGGACCGAGATCCTGGTGAGGGAGGCGGTGAGGGCCCAGATGCCCACCCCGTACGGGGACTTCGAGCTCATCGGATTCGAGAACGATGTCGACAGGAAGGAACACGTGGCGCTGGTAAAAGGGGACATCAATCCCGACGAGCCGGTCCTGGTGAGGGTCCATTCCGAATGCCTCACCGGCGATGTGTTCCACTCGGCGCGCTGCGACTGCGGCGACCAGCTCCACCGCGCCATGGAGATGATCGAAGAGGATGGCAGGGGCGTGATCGTGTACATGCGCCAGGAGGGCAGGGGCATCGGGCTGATCAACAAGCTCAAGGCCTACCATCTCCAGGAGAACGGCAGGGACACCGTGGAGGCCAACGTTGAGCTGGGGTTCGCCCCCGACCTGCGCGACTACGGCCTGGGCGCCCAGATCCTCGTGGCCCTGGGTGTGCGAAAGATGCGCATGATGACCAACAACCCCAAGAAGATCATCGGCCTGGAGGGATACGGCCTCGAGGTGGTCGAACGGGTGCCCATAGAGATTCCTCCCACCGAGGAGAACAAGAAGTATCTGAAGACCAAGAAAGAGAAGATGGGTCACATATTGGAGGTCGTATAGATGGCAGGCGTGATTGAGGGGAAGTTAATCGGCAAGGGGAAGAAGGTCGCGGTCGTTGCCAGCAGATTCAACGACTTCATCACCGCACGGCTCATCGAAGGCGCCATGGACGCCCTGAAGCGGCACGGGGTGGAGGAAAGGGACGTCACGATCTACCGGGTCCCCGGGGCCTTTGAGATCCCGCCGGTGGCAAAGAGGCTTGCTCAGGCCAAGAAGGCCGACGGCGTGATCTGCCTGGGCGCGGTGATCAGGGGTTCCACCCCGCATTTCGACTATGTGGCCTCCGAGGTCAGCAAAGGAGTTGCCCTGGTCTCGCTTGAGGCGCTCTGCCCGGTGATCTTCGGGGTGCTCACCACCGACTCGATCGAGCAGGCTGTCGAGCGGGCGGGCGCCAAGGCCGGGAACAAGGGTTTCGATGCCGCCATGGCGCTTCTGGAGATGATGGATCTCTACGCGCAGATCTAAAAACAGGCATGAAAATCCGGACCAAGGCACGAGAGATTGCACTGCAGTACCTGTACCAGGTCGATATCACCAAAAACCACACCGAGGACACGCTCCGGGACTTTATCGGCCATTTTGTCGAGGACAGGGACGTGGTGCCCTATGCCCATGATCTCATCAACGGGGTGTATACCCACCTGCACCGGATCGACGAGCTCATCGAGGCGGCGTCAAAGAACTGGTCGGTGAGCCGGATGTCCACCACGGACCGGAACATCCTGCGCATCGCAACCTACGAACTGGTATTCAAGCCGGACATCCCCTACAAGGTCGCCATCAACGAGGGGATCGAGCTTGCCAAGAAGTTCGGGTCTCCCCGTTTTCCCGCCTTTGCCAACGGGGTCCTCGACAGGGTGCGGACAGAGGCGTCGTCTGATGAAAATCCTGGTTGATACCCGTGATCCGGGTTCTGTCCTCCATGAGTTCCCGGTCCTGTGGTGCTTCAGTGACGAGCGGCCCCTCAAGGGCCTGACCGGGCTCCTCGACTGGCGGCTCGACACCGCCATTTCCAGACTGCTCATGGACGGCACACTCAGCGGTCTCTGGGGGGAGAAGGTGCTCATGTGCGGGTTCGATGCAGCCCTGCCCGAGGGCTTTTTGCTCGTGGGCCTTGGCCCCATGGGCGAGTTCGATGAGGAGAAGATCCGCAAGGCAGGCAGGCTCATAGCCCGCACTGTAGTGAACCTGAAGAAGCATGCCGCATGCATGGCCCTGCCCGGAAGCGGTATTCCCGGGTTCGACACGAGCACGGTGGCCGAGCATTTTCTGCATGGCCTGATCCTGGAGGCCCGCGATACGGAGTTTACCCCCACCTTTCTCTGCGGCGTATACAACGTGGACGAGGCCCTGCTCGGGTTCCAGAAGACCAAGGTATCGCTCAAGGCGCATCTGCCGGCAGACATCATCCAGGTGAAATCATGAGTGTGCTCATCATCGGCGCCGGTGAGGTGGGCTTCATGATCGCCAGGCGCCTCACGGAAGAGAATATCGACGTCTATATCGTGGAGAAGGACGAGGCCAAGGTCAACAAGCTCTCCCAGATGATCGACGCCCAGGTGATATGGGGGAGCGGATCGAGCATCAAGACGCTCAAAAAGGCCAATGTCGAGCACGCCGAGATGCTCATTGCGGTGACCGACTCCGACGAGGTCAACCTCGTGGCCGCCTTCATCGCCGGGTCGTTCACTGATATCCCGGCCAAGATCGTACGCATCCGAAACAAGGAGTATGAATCGTCGCGCAAGATCTTTGAAGAGGAATACCTCGACATCGACCTCATCATCAACCCCGAGCAGGAAGCGGCCAACACCATCATGAACATCATCGACATCCCGGGGTCTCAGGATGCCGTGCAGGTCGCCGGGGGCAGAATCCGCCTGGGCGGGTTCAGAATCGGCCCCAACTCTCCCCTGGTGTACAAGAGTCTCCAGGAGATATCCACCTCGTCCACCACCAACGGCATGAACTTTCTCATTGCAGCCATCTTAAGGCAGATGAATCTCCTCATCCCCAAAGGCGGCGACAAGATCCTTCCCGGAGACCGGGTGTACGTGGTGCTTGATCAGGGCGACAACCGCGAGATCCTCACTTTCATGGGCGCATACCGCAAGCCCATGCAGAATATCATGATCTATGGCGGGAGCATCACTGGAGAGATGCTCGCCTCGGCCCTCGAGCACAGGAACGTGAGCGTCAAGCTCATCGAGCACGACGAGAAGCGGTGCGTCGATCTGAGCGAGCGGCTTTCCCGGACCACGGTGCTGAACATCCCGGCCATGAACCGGGACCTGCTGGAAGCCGAGCGGGTGTCCAACCAGGATGTCTTTATCGCCGTGTCCGGCGACGAGGAGGCCAACATTCTCTCGTCTCTGCTCGCCAAGCGGATCGGCTGCCCTCATGTGGTCTCTCAGGTGATGAATTCCGACTATGTGCCCCTGGTGAGCGATATCGGCGTGGACGTGGTCGTGAATCCCCGGATGGCGGCAGTGGCCAAGATCCTCCAGTTCATCCGTAAGGGCAGGATTTTCTCCATGACCAGCCTCTCCGACATCGAAGCCGAGGTGCTTGAGGTGGAGGCCATGGAAACATCCGACCTGGTGGAGCGGCCCATCAAGGACATCAAGTGGCCCAAGGACGCCATCATTGCAGGCGTCATCCGGGGAGGAGAGGGGAAGATGATCGCGCCCAAGGGCGATACCGTCATCGACCCCGGGGACCGCGTCATCATCTTCGCCAAGAGAGGAACCATGCCCAAGGTGGAGAAGGTCCTGAGCGTGAAGCTCAACTATTTCTGACACCTTCCTTTTTCGGGCACACAAGGTGGAATGAACTGTGGAAAGAGGGGCGCAGACAATCATCCGGCCGGGCCATGCCTCCATGGCCGCGAGCACGGGGGGAATGCCGGTATACAGGCATGAGAGGAGCGGGCCGCGGGCATGAATATTCGCATGCTGGTCAACCTGCTCGGCAGGGGTCTCCTGTTTCTGTCCCTGGGCCTTCTGCCGTGCATCGTCCTCTCGTACCAGACCCGCGGAGGCGATCTGCCCGGCCTCATTTCAGGGTTTTTCATAAGCATTGCCACGGCCTTGGTCATGCTCGTCTTTTCCTCCAGGCCCTCGGGCGAGCTCAGACACCGTGAGGGTTTTCTGTTCGTCACGCTCGCATGGAGTCTGGCAGGGGTTCTTGGGGCGCTCCCGTTCTGGCTGAGCGGGTATATCCCCCATTATCTCGATGCCCTGTTCGAGACGGTTTCCGGTTTCACCACCACGGGCGCCACGATCCTGGTGAACGTCGAAGCCCTTCCTCAAGGGCTGCTCCTGTGGAGGTCCCTCATTCAATGGCTCGGCGGCATGGGGATCATCGTGCTCACCATCGCGATCCTGCCCTACCTGCATGTGGGCGGCATGCAGATCTTCAAGGCCGAGTCACCCGGGCCCACCATCGACAAGCTCAAGCCGAGGATCACCGAGACCGCCAAGCTCCTCTGGGGTATCTATGTGGGGTTGACCTTTCTGGAGATCCTCCTGCTCATGGGGGGAGGCCTGAGCTGGTTCGATGCCGTCTGCCACGGGTTCACCACCATGGCCACGGGCGGATTTTCAGTAAAGACCTCAAGCATCGCGGCCTATAACAGCACGTATGTCGATACTGTGCTCACCATTTTCATGCTCCTGGGAGGCACCAGCTTCGCCCTGCACTATTTCGCCCTGGCGGGCAATCTTACCCGGTATGTGAGGAGCCAGGAGTTCAGGTGGTACCTCATCCTGTTCGCGGTCAGCGTGCTCTTCATCCTGTGGTCCACCCGGGGCATGTACAGCTCAATCGGCGAGGCCCTGAGGTTCGTATCCTTCCAGGCGGCCTCAATCATGACCACGACCGGATACGCCACCTGCGACTATACGGTCTGGCCCGTTGCGGCCCAGATGGTGCTGCTGCTGCTCATGTTCATCGGCGGCTCCGCAGGTTCGACGGCCGGCGGCATGAAGGTCATGAGGCTGGGCATTCTCATCAAGTATGCCCACCGGGAGATCCTCAAGCTCGTCCACCCCCATGCAGTGGTGGCCATCAAGTGGGACAAGGCCCCGGTGTCTGCAGATGTCTTACGCTCGGTGGTGGGTTTTTCCATCTATTATCTCCTCATCTTTGTCTTCTCTGCGCTCGTACTGGCGCTCCTGGGCGTGGACTTCATCACCGCGATCTCGGCAGCGGCCGCCTGCATCGGCAATATCGGCCCGGGTCTCGCCTCGGTCGGGCCCGTCGGCAGCTATGCGGACATCCCCTGCCTGGGCAAGGCCGTCCTCACCTTCTGCATGCTCGTGGGCAGGCTGGAGGTCTACACCGTGCTGGTGGTCTTGAGTCCGGTATTCTGGAGGAAATAGCAGGTACGTCAAAACAGCGGGATCGGACTTCCCCTGGGATGCCTCCCTTTCCTCTACGAGGCAGTTTGAGAAACGCGGGTAATGAATTATTATATAACACTGTTGACCATGCTCCCCCCAGTCAGTTGAACGACTGGAAAGCGTGCTGAACCTGATCAGGTCTCAGACGCGTGTTCAGCAGATATCGATACTTTGGAGATGATATGCCATAGGAGCCGGCTCGCAAGCCCAAACCATTAGACTGACACGAAAAAGATGTATAAGGAAAGAGAAGCAAGGAAGAAGAAAAGAAAATATCAGCATGCTGTTTGAGGGGCAGATGCTCTTTTTTAGCAGATGCCCTTTTTCTTTGTCCAGGACAGTCCCTTCCAACATCATGAGAGGCAGCCTGGGGCCCCTGCTTTCTGACAGAGAGAATGAATACAGGGAAGGGCTGGGGGCGAGGTCAGGCTGCTACCGGCTGAGGTTCTTGACCTTGGCGCGTTCCATGATGATTCCGCGCTGCATGGCCCCGGTAATGTCGAGACCTTCCGCGGTAACGAGGGTGAGGTCCACCCGGTCGAGGATCGAGTTTTTCAGCTGGACGTCTTCCATGGATGCGGACATGAAGGAAGTCTGGGTGAGGCCGGATTCGTTCATGGTTATCTTGGTGAATCTGCTCAGCGCAAAGTTGGATTCATTCAAAGTGCACTTGTCCAGGATGCACGATTCCATGATGCAGAACAGAACCTTCATCTTCTGGAGATCCGAGCCTGTCAGATCGATGTCTTTGAAATGAGAGCAGATGATGGTCGAGCCTGTCAGGTTGGATTTCGACATATCCTGGTCTCTGAAGGTCACCCTGAGGAATTGGCTGCCCAGGGCTGTTATCCGGGTGAGGATGCAGGAGCTCAGGTCTGTGTCCTTCAGCGTGATCTCCGAGAGATGGGCCCCGGTAAAGTTTGTTTTGTACAGGATCGCACCTTCGAGGTTCACCCGCTCCAGGTGCGCCTCCTCGAGGTTTGTGTCCGAAAGGTTGACGTTTCTTAAGTCCGATCCTCGCAGGTTCGCACCCCCGAGATCGAGCTTGCTCAGGTCGAGGCCCCTCAAGTCCTCACCTTCGAGGGGCCGGCCCGATTCAATGGCATCTGCGATCTGCTGTTTGGTGAATCCAGGCATTATTCAGACTCCAGTAATTCCTTGATTTCCTGAAGCATCACAAACTCGGTTTCCAAGATCTCGTTGTTGCGCAGCGAAAACTGGGTCTTTACCCTTGCCTCTTCCACTTCCCGTATGGCCTTGCCGATCATGATGATTGTGCCCTCATTTGCGACACCGTCGATATAGATGTTGCCGGAAAAGACTGCGTTGATCTTCTCCGTGAGGCCGTGGATCCTGGAATCGATGGAATAGAGGTTGTGCTTGATCGTCTCTACGGCATCGAGGATCTTTGTGTAGAGCGTCTCCTGCTGCCCGGTGAGCGCACCCTTGGCCTTGAGGGTCCTGAGCTTGCCCAAGGAGGCCTGCAGCTTGAGGAAGTCGCCGATTCTCTCGACCAGGTCTTTTTTGGACAGCTCGCGTTCGTGGAGAAGGGCAGGGTTGTGGCCGATGATGAGCCGGGTGCTCACCGGGTTGGCCTCATGCCCGGTGGTGTGGCAATAGATCCAGACCTCTGATGAGATCGAGCTTCCCGTGATCCATCCCTGGGGGCTCTTGACAACGATGGGACCTCCGGCAGTGACCTCGCTGTTGCGGATATAGTCTTCCACCACGATCTCTTTTCTGGCCCGGACCTGGGCATCTTGGATAAACTTCACGTGGAGGGAGCCCTGAGCGGTCACTTGCGCCTTCTCCTGCCCGAGGATTCCGCCGGCGATCCTGATGTTTCCGCCTGCCGTGATGATGACGCGGCCCACACTCATGGCAACGGTCACATCCTCCTGGGCATGAACCTCGTAGCCGTCGCCCACCTCTCCGTTCACCACCACAGACCCGTTGAAGCGGATATTCCCCGTGGACGAATCCACCTTGTCCACCATATAAACCGGCTCTACATTCACTTCGGAGTCAGACCAGACCACCATCCCGTCGATAGCGGCCACGAGCTTGTTGCCGTCGGGAGACGTCTCGATGCCCTTGCCGGAAGGGAGCTTTCCGGGAGAGCCTATTTTGCCGAGGATCTCTTCTCCCTTCACCGTGGTCCCGCTCTTCCCGGTTTCGGGCCCAATGAGCTCGCACAGAACATCACCCGCGGTGACGTTCTGGATGAGGTTCATGTCCTTGATATTGACCCTGCCGCGCAGGTCTTCCTTGAGATTGGCCTTGGTGCCGTCCTTGTTGAAATGGCAGAGGACATACCCGTCTCTGCCCTCGCCTGGCTGTTCGCCCTTGGCGACCGTAACCCACTTGTTGAGGGTTTTGTATTCGGAGATCTGGTAGAGCGCGTCGCTCCATATGCCGAAGCACACTCCGGCTTTCTGCAGTGCTTCCTGGAGATCGGATGCATTGACAGAGGACACCTCTTCGGTCAATGGCGTGACCTTAATGCTGGCGACGAGCCCTCCCTGGGTTATGCTCACTTCTACCTTGTACTCTCTCTCCACAAAGAGAGGGTTCGGTTCTTGAGAAAAAAAACTTTACAGAACCATTGAAAGGCTGGTTTTTTTCAGGGAAAATCTCCTTGACTCTCCTGCTCGTATTCTTTACCGTTCCCCCATCTTTTAAAAAAACGGATGTACAGGGAAAAGGACATGAAGATCAGCGACGTTGCCGCTCTTGGCATCAAGGGTTTTCTCGACCATGAAGAAGGCCTGATGCTCTATGACATGGCAAAAGCTGCAAGCGCCAGAGGTCCCTGTCTGGAGATAGGGAGCTACTGCGGAAAATCCACTGTTTATCTGGGGCTCGGCTGCAAGGCGGGCGGAGGTGTTCTCTTTTCCATCGATCATCACCAGGGGTCCGAGGAGCAGCAGAAAGGGCAGGAATACTTCGACCCCGAGCTCTATGACGAGGCCCTGGGGAGGGTGGATACCTTCAGCCACTTTCGCAGGACCGCGGAACTGGCATCGCTCGAAGACACGGTAGTTCCCGTCGTGGCCCCCTCGGAGGTGGTTGCGCGCATGTGGGCCACGCCTTTGAGCCTGGTTTTCATCGACGGCGGCCACAGCTACCCCACGGTGTTCACCGACTACACGTCATGGATGCCCCATCTCATGCCGGGCGGCCATCTCCTGATCCACGATATTTTCCCCGACCCCAAGGACGGCGGCCAGGCCCCGTATTATGTCTATCGGCTCGCCGTCAAATCCGGACTCTTCGAAGAGATGCCCCTGTTCAAGACCCTGGGCATCCTCAGGAGGCTGTCCATAGGCGAGGTGCCCGATGCGGTCAGGCGCCTACGCGACTGGTAGCCGGTCCAATTCCCGGTTGTGGGTCCAGTAGAGGCGGGAGTTCCCGTTTGCCGACTCGTACCTGATATATCCCGCGTCGATCAGTGTCTTCAAGGTCCAGGACACGAAAGAGCCGTCCCCCCCGACCTTTTCCACGACAGCGGGTGTGAAGAGGGCCGCAGGATCCGCGCCTTGTGCGCCCGGTGCAGCGAGCTGCTCGATGATGTCTTCGCTGAGCAGCCTGAAGATGAGGTGCATCCTCTTCTTGCCCACCACCAGGAGCTCCTCGTGGGGGGTGCATTGCCTGCTCTCGTACCGCTTGAGGACCTCCTGCCACTGATAGTCGAGGATCTCGTCGCAGGTCCGCACAAACGCATCCATGTCCGCCGGGCCCACCTTTGAGGTGCGCACCACGGGATGGTTGGCGTCGTAGAGGGACCAGTCGTTGGTGAGGATCTCCAGATCGTACTGCTCGATCTCGTCCCGCACTGTGGTGCCCGGGAAGGGAGCGAGCATGTGATATCCATAGTAGATGTCCAGCTCCTGCGCGAGCCGGGCCGTGTCGCCAAGCGTCTCGGGAGACTCGCCCGGCAGCCCGACCATGAAGGACGCATGAGTGGTGATGCCCGCTTCCTTGCAGATCCGGGTGGCCTCCCTGGCCTGCTCGACAGTGATCCCCTTCCGGACCCGCTTGAGCATCTCGGGGTTGCCCGACTCGATGCCGAAGCTGATGGCGTCGCATCCCGCCTTCCTCATGACGGCCAGGATCTCCCGGTCAACAGTGTTGACCCGGGCGAACGCGCTCCAGGTGAACCTCACGTCCCGCTCGAGGATCTCCTCGCACAGGGCGTTGACCCGCTGTTTGCTGGCCGTGAACAGGTCGTCGGCGATGTTGATCCGGGTGAAGCCCAAGGCCAGGATCTGCTCGATCTCGTCCACCACCAGCTTCGGGTCCCTGAACCTTCCTTTGTGCCCTACCATGCGCCGGCCCAGGCAGAAGATGCACTTGTTGGGGCACCCCCTGCTCGTGATGATGCTCACCGGATAGCCCAGGGCAAGGTAGCGGGACACAGGCAGCAGATGGCGGGCGGGAAACGGGAGAGCATCCAGGTCTTGGATCAGGGGCCGGGCAGGGGTGATGAAGGGTTCGCTGTCTTTGCGAAAGGCAATCCCGGCGATATGTTCCCATTCTTCAGGCGAGGTGAGAACGGGCACGAGCTCGGACAGGGTCTGTTCCCCCTCGCCTGCCACGATGAGGTCGAGCTCCGGATACGTGCGCAGGGTGTTCTCGATGTCGAAGGAGACGTGAGGGCCGCCCATCAGGGTGACGATGTCCGGGTCGTAGTGCTTGACATCCCGGATAATGGCCGCAGCCTGGAGAAAGTTCATGGTGACCGAGTTCACCCCCACCGCGTCGGGTCTGAAAGCATCCAGGGCCTGGGCGAGCTTTTCCGGGGTGTACCTGCTCACGATGTAGTCAAAGATCCTCACCGTGGCGCCTGCAGCCTCGCATGCTGCGGCCACGTATGACAGGCCGAGCGGGGGAGAGGGGGCTTCTTCCAGGGGATAGGGCGAGGCGATGAGTGCGATTCTCATGGGGTTTCCTCCGTCTCTCTCCTGGGAAAGGCAATGGACTTGAGCCACCCCAGGAGCGTGTTTCCTTTCAGCATGTCCCGGTCGATCGCGTCGATATCCTGCTCGAGCTTGGCCGCATCGGCGAACCAGTGCTCCCGGGTTTTCATGGGGCGGCCTGCGTCCAGCTCGCGCAGAGGCACGGCCGGGCTCCCGGCCGCGATCACATTGGGCGGGATGTCCCGGGTGACCACCGAGCCTGCGCCGATGATGCTGTTGTCCCCGATGGCGACTCCCTTGCACACGATGCTGCTGTCGCCAAGCCAGACATTGCTGCCGATGACCACGGGCGCCGTGCCCCCGATGTAATCGGTCCGGTCGTAGATTCCATGCCAGTCAGCGTCGGTGATGTACACCCCGCTTGCAATCATGGTGCTCTCGCCGATCGTGACGCCGGTGGCCGAGCTGATGCGCACCCCGGGGCAGATAAGGCAGTAGTTTCCGATCGTGATGAATCCCTTGCCCTTTTCCGCGGACCAGACCGTGAGCCTCACCTTGTGTTCCGGGGTCGTGATGACGTTCGCATAATCGCCCAGGTCGATGGGCGCCCCGAAGACGCAGACATGCCACGGCTTCATGAAGGTGCAGTTCTTTCCGAGATGCCTGAACTGCGGCCTCAGGAAATGCCCGGCATACCAATCTCTGAAAAGCAGATCGAGCTTTTTGATGTAGTACGGTCTGTAATCCCTGATCAATGAGCCTAAGCCCTCATATCCTGCATGTGCGAGCAGAAGGCCTCCTTGATGCTGAACACCGGATGCCTTTTCTTGAGGAAGCGGTACATGTGGGACTTCTGCCCCTCCTGCCAGAAGGAATGATTGAAGAGCTGGGATGCAGGGGTGATGTGATACAGGGCGTCGGCCGCCATCATGACCGCTGCATTGGTCCAGGTGAACATCCCTTCCGGCCAGATCACCATGTCGGGGAAGGTGACCCCGCAGTAGTAGCTTCCATTGTCGTGCCTCTTGTTCAATATCCACATAAGGAGTGTCTCCGCCGACTCGGTCTCTCCCATGGCCGCCAGCGCGATAATGAGCTCGGACGATTCGGCCATGGTGACCCACGGGCTGTCGCATACACACCTGACGCCCAGACCCTCCACTACAAACTTGTTCCAGTACCTGTCAATTCTCTTTTTTGCATCGCCGTCCGTCAGCGCGCCACAGAGCACGGGGTAGAACCAGTCCATGGAGTAGCGCGACTTGGTCTTGTTGAAGAGATACCTGCGGTAGCGGATGGTATCCTCAAGCCTTCTCAAGGCCATCTGCCAGCCGGGCCTGCTTTCACCCAGGAGCAGGGCCAGAACCAGGGCGCACTTGAGGCTCATGTACACCGAGCACGAGCCCGTAAGCAGGCTCATGGGGTCGATGCTGCCCTCGGGGCTCCTGGCCCAGTAGATCTCCCCGCCCGGTCCCTGCAGCGCAACAGCATAGTCGATGCCCGCGGACACCGAGGGCCAGATGTA
>Ga0208195_1001227_pt1 | contig 29097 bp, 49 predicted proteins | sample AD_UKC077_MetaG_FD_184441 | JGI IMG/M metagenome (GOLD analysis project Ga0208195, IMG submission 184441) | Active sludge microbial communities of municipal wastewater-treating anaerobic digesters from USA - AD_UKC077_MetaG (SPAdes) (version 2) | ecosystem: Engineered > Bioreactor > Anaerobic >... | reverse complement strand
CGTATTGGAAAATGTGAATGTTCAAGATGTCAAAAACCTAATGGCGGATGGGAAAAGAAAGCTGTTTTAGAACGCAACGGTCTTTTAAATGGCTTATAACGGTTAGTATAAACGGTCGTTTTAATGCCGTTTATACATTGTTGTACCCCGTTTTTTTCTTTGCGCTCTTGATTTCTAAAATAATTAGTGGTTTTGTGTAGGAATTAAAAATAAAGTTGTATATTTGCATTATGGTAAAAGGTTTTCGATATAGGGTTTATCCGAACAAAGAGCAGGAACAGCAATTAAATCAGATGCTGGGAAATGCTCGTTTTGTATACAATTGGGCATTGGATAGACGTATTAAAGAATACCAAGCAGAAAAAAAGAGTGTGTCTGCATTTACCTTAATGACTGAGCTTACTCAATTAAAGAAACATCCTGAATATGATTGGTTAAAATTGTCTGTTGCTCAAAGTTTGCAGCAATCAATTGTAAATATGGATAAAGCATTTACTCGGTTCTTTAAGCAAAAAAAAGGATTTCCAAAATTTAAGAGTAAGCACAAAGGGACTCACAAGGTTGGTTTTCCGCAAAACACTAAAGTAGACTTTGAGAACAGTAAGGTATCTGTTAATAAAGTTGGATGGCTTAAAACTAAAATCAGCCGAACTTTTGATGGGAAGATAAAAACAGCAACCATTGAAAAAACACCTACTGGTAAATTCTTTATTTCAATTACCGTTGAACTACCAGATGTTAAAGTAAAACAAAAGCCTATATCAAAAGAAAATGCAGTTGGTATAGATACTGGTATAAAAACATTTGCTACTTTATCGGATGGAACTGAAATAGAAAACCCAAAGCACTTAAAGAGTTCTATTCAACGATTAAAAGTGCTTCAAAAACGTGCAAGCAAAAAACAAAAAGGAAGTGCAAACAGAAAAAAAGCAAACTTAAAAGTAGCATTGCTTCACGAAAAAATATCAAACCAAAGATTAGATTTCATACACAAAACTACTACTGCGATAGCCAAACAGTACGATACAGTTGCGTGTGAAAACTTGAACATCTCTGGAATGATGCGAAACCACAAACTTGCTCAATCTATTGCAGATTTAGGGTTAGGTAGATTTTACACCATACTTCAATACAAGATGCAAGAACATGGGGGAAACTACCTTGAAATTGGAAGGTTTGAGCCGTCATCAAGGATGTGTAGTTGTGGTGTAATCAACAAAGATTTGAAATTGTCAGATAGGACTTGGGTTTGCAAGTCTTGCGGAACAATTAATGAAAGGGATGTATTAGCGGCAAACAATATCTTAAAGTTTGCTCTAAATCCTAAAAATAAAACAGGGCAGGTACTGTCCGATGAGCCTATGGAGACGCTGGCATTAGTCAGGTCTGAGAAGTAGGAACTATTGACGGGCGTTCTTTGCGTCCTTAAATGGGGTACAACTCGTTTATAACAACAATGTCAATAATTAAAATTATGAAAGGAGGAAGCGAAATGAACATAAAGGAAGCGATTGAGGTGCTGAAAAAATGGGGAAGTCTTTACGACGGTACAAGTGAATTACTAACGTGGGACATGAACGTTTTTAATGAAGCCATTGACACGGTAATAGCGGAGGTGGAGAAGCATTTGCCAACGGATGAAAAGACTGTTTGTCCCGAGTGCCTTAATCAATGCACCAATGAGGAACTTAAAATGTTTGGTGGATTATGTGAGGAATGTTCGGTTGATTTTAATTGAAGGAGGGAACGAAATGACCCGGGAAGAAGTATCAAAGACCAAGTGGAATTACCTATGCTTTAACCAACGGAACAAATGAAAGCCATCACTATGATTTTGAAATAACTATTGATAGAGACATTATCAAAGCTACGTCATCTTAATGGTGGCTAACGAACGAGTATATGGCAAGGTGGGGGTAAGAGTGCTGACCTATCAAGCCACAATGAACTAAATTAACAGCACTAAATTGGAACGATGCCCCAATTTGCTATATACATTGTTAGGCATCTGTAAAAATTACGGATATGAAAGTAGAACACGAACAAATTAAAATTGGTAGTAGAGTAAGGCTGCTTGAAGATGTAGAGATGTTTAATTGCACATACACAAAAGGACATGAATTTAAGGTTTACGGCAGTTCTTATCGTGGCTGGGACTTAATTGATGACGATGGAAACAAAATGGATGAATGTTTATTTATACACGATAAGTTGGAATTAGTAAAGGCGTAGTAATTTTTATTGTGCCTAACGTGTGAGGCTATGAGCAGTTGCCTTGTAAATACTGCTCAATTAACCACAAAGGTTGATAGGCAATTGCTTATAGCCTTTGTTAGCACCAGTTTTTATTATGAATTACGAAGAAATAAAACAAAAAGTAACGGACAGAGAAATTAACTGTGAACAAGCATTTGAAAGCCTTGCAGAAATCGGCTATTGTCCAAATTTATTAAACGATGATAATGGTCATTGGGCTGTAAAATTTGATGGCTTTCAAAATGTACCGATGGGAGATGACCCCGAAGATATTTCAAGCACTTGTTTTATTGAAGCAAAGGATTGGAAAGATAGTATTTACGAAGCACTTGTTTGGGCGTTGTCCTAAAATTGGTGCTAACGAATATGTAAACGCAATTAACATAAAATAGGAGGCAAAGAAATGAAAGAGAAAGAATACACAACAGAGGATTGGGTAGCAATTCACCAAGAGTTCTTCACTCTTGCCCGTGAGGTTGAAGATTTGAGACTGCACGGAGAACTTTTATCTGCATTCATAAAGTCGTTTCAAATAGGTTATGACCTTGGATTTCAAGAGGGGATGAACGAAGAATGGCAATCATTGGAGTAAACGGAAAAATGCAAAACGGAAAGGATACTGTCGGAAAGATCTGGCAGTACCTTTCCTTTAATGACAAACAACCTGGTCAGGACTTCATACAGGTGATGACCCAGGTTAATGATATGAGGTTAGCGCAAACGTCAGGATGGGAGATAAAGAAGTTTGCTGGTAAGCTGAAAGAGATCGCTTCGATCCTGACAGGTATCCCGGTAGAGGACTTCGAGAAAGAAGAAGTAAAGAACAGTTACCTTGATTCGGAGTGGGATATTACAGAACAAGAGCCTGGCGGGGTTAACGGAACTCTTGTTTCCAATTTCACTTATAATATGACTGTTCGCAGTCTACTCCAAAGAGTAGGTACTGATTGTATAAGAAACCATCTCCATCCGGATGCCTGGGTAAACGCTCTGTTCGCGGACTACAAGCCTCTCATATCCTCTGATGGGAAGAAAATTTATCCTAATTGGATCATCACAGACGTTCGATTTCCGAACGAGGCTGACGCTATCAAAAAGCGTGGTGGAATATTGATCCGGATAGAGAAACCATGTCCTGAATGTGGTGTTATGGAAGGGCATAAGATGATACCGCATAAAGTACAGCCTTCAGAGCATCCTTCTGAAACAGCTCTTGATGACTACCAGAAATTTGATTACGTCATCCAGAATGACGGTACGATTGAAGATCTAATCGAAAAAGTAAAAGCAATACACGATAAAGTATGTATGTAGATGTAAAAGTTACTGTATGGCAGAGGATACATCTCAACGAAGAAGGAGCAACTCTGAATGATATTAAGAAAACAATCGAAGAGGGTGGTGTTGGGTCACTTTGGGACAGGGAGGATTGTGATATTTATTGGGAAACCATGGTGGAGACGGAGGAGTATATCTCTGTTTCTGAAAACGGTGGCTGTTCTACTGTCGAGGTTTATGACGATGATGGGAATTTGTTGTGGAAAAATGCAGAAATATGAATGAAGAGAATAAAATAAGAAAAGCATGTTCTGTCTGTGGATCTGAGGATGTAAAGATGGACGCATGGGTTGTATGGAACTACGATAAACAGGAATGGGAAATAGATAACTTGTTTGGAGAAGATTGCTGGTGTGAGAATTGTGAGGATAATTGTAAAATAACTGATAAGGAGGATTAGTATGAAAGACAATGCAAGAAAGTTAAGACTCATGTTAAGGAGGATAGATCCGAATCTGTTCTACGTCATAACTATTCATAATGGTATAATATCTTTTCAGGGAAAGTTTAACCCTCAAGTTGTTATATATCTCAGAAATCATAAATTCGTGAATTCAATATCCATTAATGGGTACGTCGAATTTTCACGGTCTAACATTAAAATTGTATTGACATGAAGATGAACATTAACATCTCTCACTTTGAGGAGCTGATGAAAAGAGGGTATAGTCTTGACATGGTTTATCTCCTGATGCTTATTGATGAAGGAGCTGACCTGTCAGGGTTATATCAGGAAAGCGAGAGAGCAGCCAACATACGCAGTGCTATGTTGAGAAAAGCTCTTATTACAGAGAATGACAAGATTACTCTGCTTGGAAAAGACCTTCTTGCTTTCATGTCCTCCACGAAAAGAGGGAGGCTTGAGAAAAAGAAGGTTCTTTCCACGGAGTTTGATGAATGGTGGAAAATGTTTCCAGGGACTGATACCTTTGAATATAAAGGCAAGAAGTTCATTGGTTCAAGGGCATTGAGGCAGAACAAAGATGCATGCAGAGTGAAGTTTGAGAAGATAATCATAAAGGGAGATTATACGGCAGAAGAGCTGATAGAGGCCCTCAAATATGATGTGGTGCAGAAGAAAGAGGCTTCTTTCAAGACTGGAAATAACAAGCTTTCTTACATGCAAAACAGCCTCACCTATCTTTACCAAAGAAGTTTTGAGCCATTTATCGAATTGATTAAAAAAGGTATCAGAGATGATGCAATTGATGATGAACCTATAAGAAGCGTAGAAATATGAGTTTTGATACAATCAGAGAAGAAGTAGAAAAGGGTTTGTTAGGTTTGAATGAAGGCATCCCTATGGGTTTCTATAGGGTGAACAAGTATATAGGCATAAGAAAGAGGATAATGACCCTCATCTTTGGTGCAACTGGATGTTTGTCAGGTGATACCGTGATAAATATATTACATGGAACAAACAGACATTGTAGTAGAAAGTATTCACTAGAAGAATTATATTATAAGTTCAACTGCCTTGGTGTTCCGGAGAGTATAAAGAAGCAAAAGAAGAAAACTGGTAGGAGGTGGAGTGGTAAACATTCGACTAAAGCTATCTGCTATCAGCATGATCGTGATATTTTAACATTTAACAATGTAATGAATGTAGTTCAGTCTGGAATAAAAGAGACTTTTGTACTGAAAACTGCTAAAGGTAAAGAAATAAGAGCAACCAAAGATCATAAGTTTCTTGTATCTCTTCCTTCAGTTTATAAAAGTCTGTCAGATCTTTCAGTTGGAGATACTGTGTATGTACGATGTAATAAATCTTCAAAAGGCAGAAAATCAAGACCTTATAGATATAATATTATTACAGCAATGCCTTATTATCCTTCTGCTACAAGTAAAAAAACAGTAACAAAAGGAGTTGAATATAATTATCAGAGAATAAGTAGAACTAGGGCTGTTTATGATGCGTGGCTAAATAGAGTATCTCTAGATTATTTTATAGAACAAGTGAAGACAAATCCTAATCACGGATTTATATTTTCAGATACCAAGATGGATATTCATCATATAGACGGTGTATATTATAATGATGTTCCTGATAATTTGTTATTGATAACTAAAGAAGAACATAGTAGATTACACGGAAAAGACGGTCATTCTGCTCATTTTGGAGATAGGTCAATTGAAAAAGATGAAATAGTATTAATAGAAAAATGGGGGGAGGAAATGACATATGATATAGAAATGAGTAGTCCGTACAATAATTTTGAAGCAAATGGAATAATAGTTCATAACAGTGGAAAGTCAGCCTTCATGCATTCTGCCTATATCCTCCATCCATACGATTATCTGTTGGAGCACAAGAGCGGCATTAAGTTCAAGGTGATACTCTTCTCCATGGAGAGAAGCAAGGTGTATATACTTGCCAAATGGGTAAGCAGGAGGATATTCCTTACACAGGGAGTGTTGATTCCCATTCCCAAGCTATTGGGATGGTGGTCTGATGATAAGCTTACTCATGATGAACATGACCTATTCATGCAATGCAAGGACTATATAGATGGTCTTCTTGATGTGGTGGACATAGTGGAAGGTCCGCAGAACCCTACCGGTATATACAAGTATGTGAAGGAGTATGCTACAGCTAACGGTAGGTTTGAAGAGGTGGACGAGTATACCAAGATCTATGTACCCAATCATCCCAACGAGATAGTGATAGTAGCTGAGGATCATCTTGGCCTTACTAAGTCTGAGAAGGGGATGACAACAAAGAAGGAGGCCATTGATAAGCTCAGTGAGTATAATCAGTGGTTCAGGGATGCTCTTGGATATACTCCTGTTCTTGTGAGTCAGCTTAACAGAAGCTTGAATAATCCCGCTTTCATGAAGAGGGAGGCATTTGAGCCGACTATTGACGATATAAAGGAGAGTGGTAATCCCGGTGAGGCTTCCGATGTAGTGATATCATTGTTCGATCCTATAAGATATAGGACTCAGGATGATTCATACAAAGTCGGTAATTTTGTGGACCCGTCGACTGGAGGAAACTATTTCAGAAGCGTGAAGATACTCAAGAATTCCTATGGAGAGGATTCAGTGAAGATAGGGATGGCATTTCATGGTGCCACCGGCATTTTCAAGGAGCTTCCTAAGAGTAAGTATATGGATGGCTTTGACTATAATTCGTTATTTACAGGAGAATATTTTTTGTTATGAGTAGAAAGAAGAAGAAACCAAAGGAAGAAGAAAAGGTACAAATGTTCAGAGATGGATATTTCAGACTGGATTTACCTGATTCATTCAATGTGGCACTAGGTTATGCAAATCCTGGAAAAGGGTTAGCTACTCCTTCATATGTTGAAACCTATTCAATATCCAGATTATGAATATAAGAGATGTTAGACAGGATCAGTTTGCTGATACCTGGATAGAAAGTTACACCAAGATTTGGAAATAATGTACATATTATTTACATTTACATCATAAATGTAGATAATATGTATAATTTCCATAAGAATGGTAGAGACTATTCTATAGTAAGAAAAGAATCAGTGGACCTTTTCTACAAAGGGTTGAGTTGTAAAGATATATCTAAAAAATTAGTAGTAGATAGACATGCTGTAGGTAGATGGTTAAGAGAAGCTGGATGTATTTATTCTAAAGTAAATAAAACGGACATAAACTCCAGTGTATTTGATAGTATATCTACAGAAGAGCAAGCATATTGGTTAGGTTTTTTATTTGCTGATGGCTACGTTTCTAAATCTACAGCATTTGAATTATCCTTATCGCTGAAAGATATATATCATCTGAAAAAATTTAAAAAATTCTTAGATTATAAAGGAAAGATACATATAGATAATAAAATAGGAAGATGTAGAATCATGTTTAATGATTCTCAAATTGTAAATAGTTTAAAGGAATTAGGATGTATTAATAGAAAATCTTTAGTATTGACTTTTCCAGAGAAATTAGCTACTAGTTTGTATTCTCATTTTATTAGAGGATATTTTGATGGAGATGGTTATATAAACGGTACAAGTAAGCCAATATTAGTATCCTTAATAGGTACTTACTCTTTTCTAGAAGCAATACATAATATATTGAATATACCAACACATAGTATTAAACACAGAAATTCAAAACATTCAGAGTTGGTATTTACTAATAATTTATGTGGAGAAACTGCTAGAAATTTTTGTAACTATATTTATAACAACGCTACTATATTTCTTGAAAGAAAATATAATAGATTCATTGAACACGTTGAAAAATATAATAAAAGAAAGGATTTACATAATGTAGTAATATTTGATATTATTAACAATAAAATTTACAATTTCAATAATTATAAGTCTGCGTGTATTTATATAAATTGTACATTTTCTACATTAAAGCGTTGTTATGAACATGATACACTAATAAAAAAACAGTACAAAGTATTAAAATATGGAGAACATAAGAGAAAAACGACAGAGAGAACTTGCACAGTCATGGATTAGTAATAATATGTATGGTATAATAAATGCATGTCCAAGATTTGGAAAAATTTTTATGTCAATTATTATAATGAGACAAGTAAATCCAAACTCAATTTTGATAGCATATCCAGATAATAAAATTAAAAAATCTTGGGAAGATGATTTTGAGAAATTTAGTTATCATCCTTCTAACATCATGTTCACTACATATCTCTCGTTGCATAAACACGTGGAGGAAAAGTATGATCTTGTTATCCTTGATGAAATTCATCTGATGTCGGAAGCACAAATAGAAAGCTGTAAGACGCTGTTAGAAGCCAATAGACGTATTCTGGGGCTCACTGGCACGTTGTCCTCTTGGACAGCTAAAGTACTCAAGGATGAGCTTTCATTGCCTGTAGTGGCACGATACTCAATTGAGATGGCAATCAAGGAAGGAATTCTTCCCGATTATGAAATCAATGTTATAACAACTCCTCTTGATGACAAGATTCTTGTTAATTATGGAGGAAAGAGAAAGACAGAGAAGACAAGGTTTGCTAATTATAAGTGGGTTGTTGATAAGCTGGAAAAAGAAGAGAAAAATTCGTTTCATATGAAATTGAAGATAATATCAATTCTTCAAACCTCTTCATCAAGAATGAAGGCAACAATTGATCTTATAGAGAAATTCAAGGAGGAAAGGCTGCTCGTGTTTTGTGGAAGGACAGAAGTGGCGGATAATCTCGGCATTCCTTCTTTTCATAGCAAATCAAGTGAGAAGCAGGTATGGGAAGATTTTGTAGAAGGAAGAATTAAACATCTTGCCGTTGTGAAGATTGGAAACTCAGGAGTCACTTATACGCCTTTAAGCAAAGTGATAATTAACTATTTTGATAGCAATCCTGAAACAATGACACAGCGTATAAACAGGTGCATGAATATGGAGTATGACAATCCTGAAAAGAAGGCTGTCATATATGTCATCTCCTCTACAGAGCCTATTGAATTGGAATGGCTGAAGAAGAGCCTTGCTATGTTTGACAAGAATAAAATTAAATATTTATGAAACTAGAATTGATTAAGAAAACAGAAAAGAACGGTAATGTATTTTACCAAGTATTTAAAGATGATGAATATGTAACAGACACTACAGTATATGCAGGGGACGTTTTTAAAGGAGAAGATAATTTAGCATATTATAGGGCTGTAGAGATTTATAATAGGGTAAAAGACATGATGAACGCAAAAATTCCTGATTCAGAAGTTATGAAATCTGAAGAAATTTAATTATCTTTATTAGAAATAACCAAGAATAATCTTAAAAATTAAGTATGTCAAAATTAATTGCATTAGTCGGGGATACTGGGTGTGGTAAGTCACATAGTATCCAATTTCTCGATCCAAAAGAGACTTACATAATCAGTGTCGCTGATAAGGAGTTGCCCTTTAAAGGCAGTACGAAGCTTTACAACAGAGACAGCAAGAATTATAAGCATGTCAAGGATGCCGCTGAGGTATTAAGACTGCTTAACACTCTCTCTAACGACGCTCCTCAAATCAAAACTGTTATCATTGAGGACGGTAATTATATCATGGGTTTCAATCTGGTAGACAAAGCTACCGAAGGTGGGTATACGAAGTTCTCTGTAATGGCTCAGCAGATGGTATCATTGATACAGGGAGCCAAGAAGCTCAGAGATGATATGATTGTGGTGTATATTTCACATCAGGAGGAACTTGAAGACAATGGTGAGATTGTATCATACAAGATGAAAACCGCAGGTAAGATGATTGACAATCAAATCAAGCTGGAAGGCTTGTTCACTGTTGTCATATATGCGATTACTGAAACGAAAGGAGATAAGACAGACTATTTATTCATTACGAATAAATATAAGAAGTATCCAGCTAAGTCTCCGGCAGGCATGTTCAGTGAGCTTAAAATGCCGAACAACTTAAAAACAGTAGTAGATAACATTAATGATTATTATAACTAAAAACATTAAGAATCATGGCAATTGGTGGAAAACAACGAGAAGAAAGAAACTTTGAACAGCCCAAGTATGTTGGCTTAGTAGAGGTGAGAGTAATTGGTATTAATCCTACGGCGGAAGAATTCGAGGCCTTGTTAGGCTGGGCTCCCAAAGAGGACAGTAAGCAATTGGAATATCTTGGCGAGAGCAAGGATGGAAACACCTATCTCCGCGTTGATGTTTGGATGGAGGAAGTCAAGAAAAGGAAGCGTGATGATGAAACTGAAGTGAATGAAAAGTTCAAGGTGAGTTTCTATCTGGAAGACAAGGAAAGGGAGAATAAGGACAATACGAGGAAGCAATATATTAATAACGTGGGAGATTGTTCGTGGGCTTCCGATCCTGATGATCTTCCTGATTGGTTTAAGGAAAGGACTTATCGTGTTGCCTATAGTGGTGAAGAGGAGTTGTATAAATTCCTTCGCACTTGGTTAAGCAAGCTTGATTATCGTAATGCTGAAACTATGCTTGAATTGGAATGGAAAAAGCTCATGCGAGGCAATGTGAGAGAACTCAGGGAACAGATTAACGGAGAATGGGCTGCCAACGTTGTTGTTCTTGCTACCGTAGAGACTGTTGAAAAGGAAAGTGGAGTAGGTGAGTACCAGAGGATATATAACAGTGCTTTCCTGTCTCCCTATAGCCTTAAGTTCTTCAGGGCAATTGATTATATGAATCCTGAAGTGCAAGCTGGTCTTCTTACAAAGAAGAGCACTAAACCTCATGAGAAGTTCGTGATGAAGGTGACGCATCCTGAATATGGATGCAAAGATTTTTATACACTGAGGGACATTGAATTGTATGACTCTGCAAAAAACATGGCTGCATCGACAAAAGTCATCGCTGAAGATGACGGTTCTTACTAGTTAGTTGTTAATCAGAGCCCTCCCTTAAACAAGGAGGGCTTTTTTATTTCTACTTATGATAAAGGGAGTTAAAAAGTCAGAGTTGACACCAGCTACTATTCTTCAGCGTATTAGTTCCTATGACATCTTCAGATATTACATGGGTCATAGGAGATGGGAATTGAATAAAGCCACTAACAGTCCTTTTCATGTAGACGATAATCCTAGCTTCCTTATAGGTAATAAGAATGGGTATCTTTATTACATAGACTTTGCTGATACTGACAAGAGAGGAGATTGCTTTGACTTCGTTAAAGACTTGTTCTATCTTTCTTCTTTACATGATGCATTGTTGATGGTGGATAGGGACTTTGGACTTGGCATTGTATCAGACCACAATCTGGGAGAATACAAAAAAATAAAGGCTGAATACAAACAGCCTGAGGAATTGCTGGGAAAGAGGTATTCCTATATACAGGTAGTGACAAGGAAGTTCACAAGAGAGGAACTGGACTACTGGAATGATTATCATCAGGACATTGAGGATTTAAGAAGAGAAAACATTTATTCCATAGCCAAGGTATATCTGAACAGGAAGCTGTTCTCAATAAAGGAAACTGAAATGAGGTTTGGATACTATTATGACGGTCATTGGAAAATCTATCGTCCTTACGGGGATAAGAAGACCAAGTGGGTTCCTAATAATGTTCCCATAACCACATTGGAGGGAATAGGCAACCTAGATAAGGAAAAACCTTGCTTTATCAACAAGTCGAAGAAGGATTTTATGGTAATAAAGAAAATCTACCCTTATTCTTGTGCAGTGCAGAATGAAGGTATTGCTTGTTTCTCCGAAGAGAATGTAGCTACTCTCAGAGAGAATTCAAGCAGTCAGATATTATCGTTCGATAGTGATGTCACAGGCGTTGCTAACTCTCAGCAGATAACTCAGCTGTTTGGATTTGGCTATTGCAATGTACCAAGACAGTATTTGTCTGAAGGAATAAAGGATTGGGCAGATTTGGTCAAGGAGTATGGAATGGAAGTGATAATTAATCATTTAAAAGAAAAAGGAATATTATGAATATGAACAGACATGTTTGGGAGAGTTGGACTCCCCAGAACTTTGTAGATGAACTTTCTCCAACTTTTGAAATGATACAGAGAGGAGAAAGTTGGAGAAAACCTTTTAAGGATGAAAAAGAACTAAAGGAATGGCTTAAAGACCAACAACCGTATTACAAGAAGCATATACCAGAAGTATTTAATTATTTTAAAAAACTACTAAAATGAAATTCGATAAGTACAGGGAAAACTTACAGGTAATTGATGACAAAGTGTATTCATATGATACACATGTTGCAACCATAGACAGAGGTGAGTTGAAGATTCATGGATGGTGGTCTGTAACTACCTCAAAGCATGTGAATTATGTAGCCGAGCAATTAGGCCTTAGGAAAGTATTCATTAACAAAAACTAATAAAATGAACAAGTTAGAGAATGAAGATCAAAAAGAGAAATTCTTTGCAGAATTGGAAGACAAAATGAAAGAACTGATATCTATTAGTTCTGATGTAATGCGTCTGATTAGAATTTGCTCTGGTAAGAATGCTGCGGATCAGCTTGATAATTCTTCCATGCAAATAAAAGATGATAAAGAAAATTTGAAGAAGCTGAAAAAAGAAGCAAGATTTGAGAAAGCGAAAGCTGACCCCTATTTCGGTTTAGGAAGTAAGACTAAACTATTCATAGCTGAATTGTCAGAGAAGTCGAAAAAGGGGGTAGTGTACATTTACAGTACACTGTGTCAGCATACGGCAGTAAAATACGGTATAGTGAAAAGTAATGGTTCTGTTAATAACAGCCAGATAGGACATCTCTTGGAGAACCTTGAACAGAAAGGTCACTGTACCATAGGTTACGTAGGTAAGAGAAAAGCGTGGTTTAAATTTAACTTTGAAGAATAATGAAAGTAAAAAAGGAGTATTATGATTCGACGAGAAGTGAGCTGATTTCAGTTCCGCTTCCTGAGGAAACAAGGACTTATAAACCCATAACTCATGAGCAGGTGATGGATCTTACGCTTGAGAGCATTTATCAGGCAGGACTGACTGTGGAAAGGGAGGAATATAGGTCAGGAAGGGAAGGTAATGTTGCAACCGGAAGCTATTACATATCTACGGGAGGAGATAGCGAAATGCAGCTCAAGATTGTATGGCAGAACAGTTATGACAGAAGTCGTCCCCTTATATTCGGAATTGGTGCAAATGTAATAGTGTGCACCAATATGATGATGGCATTTCGAGCTATCAACTCTTTCAAGAAAAAGCACACTGGAGAGATACAAACCTTCGCCCCAGGCATCATTCCTGAATACATCAAGGGAGCAGGAGAAGTTTTCCTTGGACTTCAGAAGGACAAGGAGGCTATGAAGCAAATCCCTGTAGACAGAAGAATGACGGCTGAGATACTTGGAAGGTTGCACATTGAGAAGGAGATACTCGAACCTACGCAATTGAATATCATCAGGAGAGAGCTTGACAAACCTACTCACAAGTACAACAGTCCTGGTAGTCTCTGGGAGCTCTATCAGTTTACTACTTTCGCCATAGGAGGAGTTCATCCTTCCAGATGGCTTAGTGATCATGTGGAGACACATGAACTCTTCTCTGAAATAGCTTCCCTTTATACAGGAGAGAGAAGAGTTGAAGAGGCAATAGCAACTGTTGTTGTACCAGACTTGCAATTAAAACTGTTTGACGAAGTATGAAACTAAAGGATTATATAAAGAAGTTGGAAGAGCTGGGTGAAAAATATCCAAGCTCTCTTGAAATGGAAGTCATATATTCACACGATGATGAAGGAAACGAATATCAGAAGGTGATAAATGATGAGCCATCTATGTGTCAAATTGAGAGTCTTACAGATGGGTACAGGTTTCTTGAGTTAGTAGGATTCTATGTAGAGAAAGCAGTGTTTAGTGATGACATAGCTCTTGAAGACTGTAATGCTGTATGTATAAATTAATAAATAGTAATAATGATTTGGGAAAATTTTAAACCTTTCTTTCATGAAAGTTGGCATAAAAAGATGCAATCTTTTGTGGAAAGCGAGGAATGTGACAGGATATACGCTTTTCTGAAGAAGGAAGGGAGAAGGGGCAAGAAGATTGCCCCTCTTTCTTTTGACACATGGAGATGTTTTAAGGAGACTTCCTACGATGAGCTCAAGGTAGCTATATTTGGACTATCTCCCTACCATACGTTCAGAAAAGGCTTGCCTGTGGCCGATGGGCTGCTGATGAGTTGTGTCAATGGAGGAAAATTACAGCCCTCCCTTGAAAAGTTCTATGAGGCTATAGAGAGGGAATTGTATGACGGATTGCATCTGACATATGAAAAGACTCTCGACACCTCATACCTTGCCAGGCAAGGAGTATTGATGGGCAATATATCGCTTACATGCGAAATGAACAAAGCTGGTTCCCACATTGCATTATGGGAGCCCTTTATGAAGTATCTTCTTGAGGAAGTGCTCTTTGGAACAGGAGTGCCGATAGTGTTCTTGGGTAAAGAGGCTGGAAAGTATGAGAAATACGTTCCTCCCTTTACTTGGCATTTCACCGTCAGTCATCCCGCAAACTCCTCCTACATGAATGTGGATTGGGAGACGGACGGATTATTCAGGAAAATAAACAAGATATTGAAAGATAGTAATGGATATGAAATTCAATGGTTAAAAACAATTTAGGCTATGTTAATAGAAATAAAAGATTTAAAGGTAGGAGATGAAATTATATTTTCAATCAATTCATCACTCAGATATTTAAAAGTGACACGACCTCCTTTCTTCAATAAGAAGACAAACAGATGATCAAACAGAGTATGGGGAACCACAAAAGTCAACGAAAATACCTATACTGGTTATCGTGGGAGGAGTGTAATATATCATACTTACGAATGCACCCCTGACGGACATAACATTGAAAAGCCTTTTTCCATAGGTTATAGGAAAATGTGGTTGGTTAAAGACAAAAGCGGAAGATATGAAGATTTTATCAGGTGAAATAAGAAGGGGTGACTTTATCGTAGTAAGCTATCCATATAGTCATATTTTTGGCTTTTTTCTGAGGAAAGCCACTACAATTCACTATTACAAGTTATATAAGCTAACGCGATGGTTAGATTCAAAAAGTGAAAAACCTCCCACAGTGGATTACATGCCTTTGAGCAACTGGGAACGTTTTATTAAGTATGATATTAATTTGGTTACAGATACCAGAATAATAGCTATGTATATAAAGTCAATCGAAGCATTGAAGAAACTTAAAATTATTGAATAATGATAGTAAAAGAACAGAAGCAGTCTGAGGTACTCACAGAAGGAGTTATTCAGGAGTCAATAGCAATGAGCCTTGATTTGGAATCAGCACCATTTCTTATGCAGATGTTGAGCAAGAATCTGTATTCAGATGATGTGGGTTCAACCATCAGGGAAACAGTTAGTAATGCACTTGATTCGCATAGAAGGGCCGGTATAACAAAGCCCATAGTGGTAGGTTTGCAACCTCAGTCTGATCAGTCCTATGAGTTTACCGTAGAGGATTTTGGCGTAGGACTGGATGATGAGGACGTAGCAGATATAATCAGCAAGTATGGAAAATCCACCAAAAGAACTATAGAGAATGAACTTGGACTTATGGGCCTGGGATTTAAAAGTCCCTTATCATACTGTTCCAGTTTCTATTTCATAGCAAGAAAAGATGGGATGGAACGCAAGTATATGATGTATGAGGGAGAGGAAGTGAATAACATTGACCTGCTGTACGAAACCAAGACAACTAAGCCTAGCGGCGTAAAAGTTGTTATTCCCGTAAAACGTGGTGATGTATATTCATTCGTAGATAAGATGAGGGAGCAACTTGCCTATTTCGAGCATGTCTATTTCGACGTGAAAGTCCCATCAGGAGGATATTATAATGGAAGGTATCGTTCAACGGCTGATATACATAATGGATTCAAGATATTCAGACACGAGCATTTCCAAATTTCTGAGATGACTTCAGACGAAATGATGCATATCTGTCTTGACGACGTTTATTATCCAATGGATTTCTCCAAGTTGGGAATTTCTATCATAGAGGTTCCGGTAGGTCTGAGGTTTGGACTGAATGATGGGTTAATGCCTACTCCTAACAGGGAAAGCATTCGTTATACCCCTGAAGCGAAAATAATCATCATTGACAAGATCAAGAAGGTGGCAGACTATTTCTTCACCGAATACAATAAAACGATTCATGACAGTGATGATGTATTCGCCGTGGCCAATTATCTTAGAGATACGAGTAAAATCGTAGTAATAGAGGACAGAACATATAACATAACTCCTCTGAAAAGTTATACGACAGTAAAAATAAGCACGCCTAAGCTGAAAGGAATAACCAGGTTGGATCTAGGTCACATTCTGGTAAATGATGATTATCTGTTTGGAGAGTATTCAATAACCTTTGCCATGAGACACGGAAGGTTATCAAAGTCGAGTTATTACTATGATCGGACTATGACAATTGATATATTGAAGAACAAAGACAGTGTGATATGTACGTATAAGGACAAGCTGGGAGAAATCAAAAAGGAATACATAAAATACCAATATCCAGATCAGGCAGCTGGACATGGTAAAATAAAGTTCCTAAGAAAATCAACTCCTTATAAACTGTTTAGCTTTAAAGACCAACCTTCATACTATAGTATTCTTGGACTAAAAAGAGTGCCGAGAAGCGAGTGGAGGGAAACGATAAAGGAGTTCCAATATTTGCAATCTCTCTTGTTCAAAAACTTTGTTGACTTGGATAAACTTGATATTCCTCAGGAATGGCTTGCTGCAAGAAGAAAGAAGAGTGTAGTTGCCGTAACATCTACAGGTAAAGTATTGTACAGAAAACCCAAATTGAAAGGTGAAATAATCTATAAGAAGGCGGTAGATCTGGAAAGATATTGCCGAGGCAACAACTGTAAGTTTGAATCTGAGACCTGTAAGTTGGAGAAGATTTGCAAGCGACCCTTTCTGATGATATATGCCGGACACAATGATGCCAGCAAGATGGATCAGCTTTACGGCATACTTGATAAGAAGAAGGTGAAAATTATTACTCTCTCCGACAGGGAGATGAAACTTGTAAAGGATGCCGACATACATAACCTCATCTCTTATGAGGACTTCATGAAAGGCAATAACAAGGTTTTTCAGAGGGCTGTGAGTGCATTCCTCATAGATGGTCTGATAGATACTTATGAAAGAGTGTTCGCCAGACGTTACTTGTTTGACCCTGTATCTGCCAGATTTTGTGGACAACTTAATAAGCTGTTTGATTACAAGGAGAAGTACATGTTTACTAATGGATTGTCCGATGTCTACAAAGAGATGTTGGAAGTAGCTGAAAAGGGTAATCTTTATGACACAATGATACATGATGTGTATCTGCAAGTAAAAGACACCTTTGAGAAATTTAACTTTATCAATCTGGTTTTCAGGAACATTTCATGGGGAAATGAGGATGATATGTCAATTATTTTGACTAACTTGTGTAAATATCACAAGTTTAGGATGGATTATAAAAATTATAAACATAAAGTGGTTAACAATTAAAAACAAACAAAATGAGCGTTTTCAGTTTAGATTGGTTTAGATCCAAGAAGAAAGAGGCAGATCCTCTTTACGATTTGTATGTGGAAGAGCAAAAGCTCAAGAATGAAATCCTGAGGCAGAAGGTCGAGAAAAAAGACAAGCCTTACAGGAAAATGACCCTGGTAAATGATGTGCTCACTGTTGTAATGAACGATGGCACCATCATAGTGAAACCTGAATGCTCACAGGACGATTTCATGTTGGCAAGAACTGCTAAGACTGAGGATCAACTGTTTGAGGTCCTGAAGGATTTGAATCTGCTCAGTGAAAGAGAAGATTGGGAAAAGTCAAGGGAAAATACCGAGAGGGTATATAAAGGATTCAATGTCGTCACTAAATTAAAGGACTTTGAGATGAAGGACGATTGTATTTACATCAAGGGAATAAACAGAAGCCTTCCTGAACTGCTTGTCATTAGGATAGGAAAGGTTGCTGAGAAATATCTTGATGAAAAAGGGAATGTTGATGAAGATGCTCTGTCTAAGGATGATGAATATCTGTCCCTCAAGAGGTTCTTCATGTGGTGTTGCCTGAATCCAAGGGCCGAGGTGGCTGAGAAACTTTATGACTTCCTGGAGAAGAACAAGTTCAAGTTCACTAAGCAAGGAATGTTCGTGGCACTCAGAAATGTTGTCAATGTGGCTGGAAGTGACAGTGAGATTGTCGATTTCATAAGTAATGCCTATAACAAGGTAAAAGGTGTATGGAAGAAGAATCCTGTAGATTATCATGTGTATGAAGAAAAAGAAGGTTATGTTCTTGTTCATAGAACTAAGATTGACCAAGGATACGAAAAGTATATAGGTAATCTCAAAGATTTGTATGTGGATCTTCCCAATATGCGTGAGAACCGCTTTACTGACAACTGGACAAAGACCTTTGACATTCGTATTGGAAAGACTGTATGGATGGACCCCAAAGAATGCAACTGGAGTACGCAGGATTGTGCTGCCGCTGGGTTAGTAATGTAGCCCCTTCATGTAGTAATACATGGATGAAAATCGAGCAAAAACGGTGAAATCCTTCAAAAAAGCTAAATACTTACAGTACTTAGAGTTAATGGACAATACCGTGCTAAACACAGAAACTAACAAGTCTGTGTCAGTGTAACGCATAGAGGATGAAACTTAGAGATAAGAATATAATTCCTCCACGAGTGCTCGACAATCTGTTTACAGGTTGAAAATATATGCTGAACTTACACAATGATAAAGTGTAAGAAGTAAGAGATAAAAAGCTCTTACGATAACAAAATGTACATTTCGCTGGCTATACTGCTCCTTATGTACTGTGTGGAGACACTACTGTTTTCACTATTATCAATCCTATGAAGGTAGTGGGTATAGGTAAGGAAAAGGGAAGGTGCTATGAATATCTTCCTTTCATGACCACAAGCGTGGAAGAAGCTGACAAGATTATGAATGCAGGTGATTTCGATTTCCTCCAGCTTGATGAGCAGTATGCTATTGACGAACTGAAGGGATTGGAAGAAAAAGTGAAGGAGGGATTTGCCACTGAAGCAAAGAAGCATCAGTTCAACATATCTCCTATATCCTCTGTCGATGTACATAATATCGTTAAATCGCTTTCCGTAATGGAGAATGAAATAAAGAGAAGGGTCATCGAGGTGAAATAAAAAGATGAGTGCTACCATGAATTTTGTTAAATTTGTGGTAGCACTAACTTTTTTAATTATGCGCAAGAAAAAACCAACTCCAAGAAAGCCTAGGACAAGAGGGGCAGGAACCTATACCGAAGCAGCCTTCTGGGCAATGATACGCTTCACCTTAAGGGAAAAATCAAGGTATTGGAAACCTATTTCCCTATGCAGAGCAAGAGCAAGAAGAAAGGTTCAGCTTGTGGGAAAGAGATGGAGTTACCAGTATCAATGTAATATGTGTAAGAACTGGTTCTCTATAAAGGACATAGAAGTCGACCATATTGTTCCTGTAGGAAGTCTTAATTGTGCAGAAGACCTGCCAGGGTTTGTTGAGAGACTTTTTTGTGAGATAGACGGTTTACAGGTGCTTTGTAAAGAATGTCACAAGAAAAAAGAATGAATTATGAGCGGATATAGTAGCAGCATCACATGTCCTAATTGTGGTGGAGATGCAGAAATATATACTGACTGGAAGCCTTTTGACTACAGTTCTATAACGTGTTATCATCGCGGACTTCAAATATATCCTAAAATATCCTATATGACTCTCAAGGAGTTAAATGAACAAAGAAAAAATTGGGATTTACCAATTTTAAGAAAGAAACCTAAACAAGAAAAAGATATTTGGTAAAATTAATGAATTATGATACAAGGAACCAACAAAAACAGTAGTGAAGCTGCATACAGGGAGATATACCTTGACAGCAGTTCAAGTCTGAAAGAATTCAGCTTAGACAGAAAGAAATATTACAAGAAATACCTCCTCCACGAAGAGGTGGAGGATAAAGACACGAATGCCATAGTGATGGGTAAGCTTGTCGAAACAATTTTATGGCAGAATGAGCTCTTTGACGACAAGTTCTATATGTCGTCGTGCGTAGAAGCACCAACAGGACTTATGCTCAAGTTTGTAGAGGCATTGTATGAAACATCAAGGGATGCCACCAATGAGGACGGGGAAATAACAAAGACCTTCGAGGAAATGTGCAATGAGGCATATTTGGCAAGCGGTTATAAGATTTCCCTTGATAGAGTAATGAAGAGCTTCATTGGCACTGACGCCGAGATATATTATAATGAAATCAGGACTGCTAGGAGCAAGAAACTGACGGTGGTTACTGCTGAACAGGTGAATATGGCCGAGAAGATAGTGGAGGAGCTGAAGAACAATCAGTTCACCAGAGACATAGTCAACCTTATGAGTAATGCAAGATATGATGTGAAAATTCAGTTCCAGGTGGAAGGCTATGAGGTGAACGATCTCATATTTAAGAGCATGATGGACCTGTTTGTCATAGATCACCTGAAAAAGACCATACAGGTGTATGATCTGAAGGTGGTGTGGGCTGTAGAAAACTTTTATGATGAATATTATCTGTATAGGAGGGCCTACATGCAAGCCTATCTGTATTATATGGCAGCTATCCATTACAGAAGTGAAATTAACTCCGAAGTTTCCGACTATACAGTTCTTCCTCCAAAATTCATTGTCTCTGACAGTGCTAACTACTATAATCCTTTGATATATCAGATGACAGAAAAGGACTTGATTGAGGCATATGATGGATTTGAGTATAAAGGTAGAAATTACCCGGGCGTAAAAGAAACCATAGAAGACCTCAAATGGGCGCTGAATATGAATATCTGGAATATCAGCAGGAAGAATTATCAGTCAAATGGTTTAGTTTTCTTAAATTAGTGGAGTATGATAGAAGTGAAGAAAGAGAAAAGGATGACTATAACCTCCATATTCATGGTGGCAACTCTCAAAATACCGGGAGATAAATTAAGAGAGAACAATTTCCTGAATGCATATTCAAGAGATGACATGCGGGAAGTGCAGTATAAGGACGCAATCTATCTTTTGTTCAAGCCTGATGATTTGGACAAGTTTAGATATTTCCTGGATGATGAATATGAAAGAACAAAACAGATAATAGACGATTATGACTATCCGAATGGATTTGTCGTTGTAGTGTACAAGTTGAATATGAACTTTTCTGATGATTTTAACCTTGTAAGACAAGGTAAGTATTCCAAGACCTCCAAGTTATTTCAGTCGCAGTTTCCAAGGACTCTGACAATAAACATCAATGGAATGGACAGAGAAGAAGTGTCCCTTCAATACAGGGTGTTTAACAAGACTAAGGATTTGATTAGGTTTTGGGAAGAAAAGTTTGATATGACTCTTGATAAAGATCAGGAGATATGGTATTGTTTTAACGAAGATGATGAAACATTAACAAAAGAAATATTGAAAGAATATGAATAACAGTGAAATAGAACTCGAACTCATGCAAAGGTTCGGTCTTGATAAGACCGTGGTGTTTGCTGAAATGGTAAGTGTGATGTATGACTTACTGTATAAGGATACCGTGTCCCGTAATGCGGAGGACGTGTGTGACTATGATTATGACAGAGATTGGTGGAAAAAGAAGTACACTGAACTGAAGAAGCTGCAAAGACGTACTTAACATAATATATTTGCTTGGAACGAAAAATTATTTATTTCCTGCTATAACCAAAATTGTTAATATGAATAATCGAAATGCTTCTGAAAAAGGACCCCCCGTCATAATCTGTTGGGAACTAATAACTTGAAAATTAACTATTTAGGTTAGATAAAATTTTCAAAAAATGTTGGAAAATAGAGGATGATATGTTAACTTTATCATCCTCTATCTTTCAAAAAACTTTAAAAATAACTTATTATGAGTAGAACAACTTTTGAGGTTCCACAGTCAAGGCATCCCTTTGCTGGACTTGGAACAGGAATAATTGTCGCTGAGAACGGCAAGGAGGAGCCCAAAATCACTATCAGATTCCCTCTTTACGGAATAGAGGTAGTAACTGCCAAAGGAGATGATGCAAAGAGACTTATGATGAAGATGAACTCCGATGAGTATTTTATCGAGGACAGGATAGATTATATAAAGAGTGTAGCCTGCTCGACATTGGGAATAGATGAGTTTACAATAAACACGGCCAAAAAGAACGAAAGGGCTGTCTTTGCACGATGGTTGGTCTGGAAATATCTGAGAGAGAATACAAATTTATCACTTGCTAAATGTGGAGATTTATTTAAAAAGGATCATGCCACAGTTAAGCACGGAATAAAGAAGGTAGCACCAGATGAAGTAAAGTATATGAGCAAGTGGCAACAGATAGCGTACTATTCATTCCAACAAAAAACAAAAGACTTAAGTTAACTTACTATGGGAAAAAAGCAAAAGGAATCGGACGAAGGAAAAAGCAAGCTAGAATTAATATTCGAGAAATTAAACAAGGCTTATGGAAAAGGCACGATAATGTTATTGGGAGAAAAGATAAGAGACGAATATGACATTATTCCCACAGGATCAATAGGATTTGACTACAAGACTCTTGGTGTAGGAGGGTTTGTGAAAGGAAAGCTGTACGAACTGATAGGATGGGAGTCCGTAGGTAAAAGTACAGTATGCGCCCATGCTGTAGCTGAATGTCAGAAGGCAGGGGGACTTGCCCTTTATATAGACAGCGAGCATGCTGTAGACCCTAATTATTTCAAGGCTCTTGGTGTTGATATCGATCACCTGATCATCTCTCAGCCAATGAATGGCGATGAGGGATTCAATGTGGCCATGGAGGCCATAAAGAGCGGTGAGATTGATCTCGTAGTAATAGATTCTGACTCATCAATGTTGCCTAAGGCAGTGATTGACGGGGAAGTGGGAGACAGTGCCATAGGAAAGAAGGCCAAACTTAATAGCGACGCTTATCCAAAGCTCAAGACAGCTCTTGTGAATAACAATGTATGTGTAATAGTCATCTCCCAGTATAGAGAGAAGATTGGTGTTATGTTTGGTGATCCTCGCACAACTCAGGGTGGACATGCTCTCAAGTACTATGCTGACTGTCGCATAGAGATGAGCAGGAGCCTGATAAAGGAAGGGGATGTAATCACCGGCAATAAAACGACAATAAAGACTCTGAAGAACAAAACATTTCCTCCTTATAGGAAGTGTGACTTTACTGTCGTATTTGGAAAGGGAATTGATAAGATTGAAGAGCTTGCTACATTAGCGATGGACTATGATGTCATTGTCAAGTCAGGAGGATGGTATTCATATGGAGATACCAAGCTGCGTGAAGATGAATTGTATCAATTGCTTGAAGACAATCCTGAACTATTTGATGAAATGCGTGAGAAAATAATAGAAAAGATTAAGGAATTATGAGCAAGTTCAAAGTGGGAGACAAAGTTCGTAAGCCAGAAGGTTATTCCTTCGATGGTATAATAGTGGCCATATTTGAGAATACAAAAGGCCAGACAAGAGTGGTTGCAGAGTTGGAGAATAACGGGATGCTTCACATATTCACTGAGAAACAGCTGGAACTAAGAGAATAATGAAGCAATGTAGTGTAGAAGGTTGCAACAATCCAGTATGGAGCAAGGGACTATGTAAACACCATATCCCTAAGACCCATATAAAGCCCATGAGAGCCTCTACAATGGCATCAAGGGAAAAACGAAGGGAAGATACGGATGAGATGAGAAAGTTCTTCCTGACGATCTGGAGTAAGCGACTGCACTATTCAGAGGTAAGTGGAGAGTGGCTAGGAAAGGAGCCACTTTCCATTTACTTTCATCACATCCTTCCAAAGAATAAATATCCTGAAGCCAAGTTTGATGAAGAAAATATAATTCTTCTTACATTTGACGAACATCAGAATGTTGAGTCTAATAAATTTCGTTATGAAGAAATAAACATTAGAAGAGAACGCCTACAAGAAAAATACAAAGTTCTTTGAATTAAATATTTTCTTATCAAGAGAACATTATCTGTCCTGATAGCTCAGTTGGAAGAGTGTCACACTGATATTGTGAATGTCGTAGGTTCAAGTCCTACTCAGGACACTTTAAAAAGTGATTAATCGCACTTTTATTCATATTTAAAATTATCATATGAATGATAGAGGAGAATTAACTTTACAATCTACTGTGAATCATTTGATTATACCCTTTTTCCATACGTTCACCAGCGTATTACATACGTTTGTGGACGTATATAATACGCTTATAGACGTATGAAAAATATTTACGCCAAAAATGCGTAAACTTTAACAATTATATTATATTTGTACATAAATATAACGTATGATGAGAAAATCTTTTCTTAAAAATACTACTACTGAAAGATATGTTGTAATAGATAAAGAAACTGGTGAGGTAATGGATGAATATACTAATAACTTATCGTATTTAGCCAATACCAAGGAGGAGTTCTACTTAATGTACTCGTCAATGGTTCTAATCCTTAAGACATCTAAGGATGTAAATATGAAACTATTTGCCGCTCTTCTTGAGAGGTATTCACATGGTGCAGAATTTAGTATGAGTAAAGGTTTAAAAACTATAATTGCTAAGGAGTGTGAATGTTCACCTAGATCATTAGATAATTCCTTTTCATTTCTTGTTAAAGAGCACGTAGTAATAAGACTGGATGGTAATCTTTATAGAATTAATCCAAGACATATATTTAAAGGTTCTTCCAATCAGAGGAACAAGGAACTGAAGGCAGTTTTAGAAATGTATTGTAAAGATTGTTAATTAAAATAATTAAAATGAAATCAACAAAAATTATGAGTAAACCTTTTAAAAAACTTAGAGGCTACAGAGTATATCTCGTAGCTCCTCCTGTACCTACAGGAAAGATCGAACTTTCATCACAGACGAAGAAATCAGTGCAAAAAGACTTGGTCACTGAGTTCATGCGACTCAAGGTATATGCCGTAGGAGACTCAGTTACCGATATAAAGGAAGGTGATGAGGTGCTTGTTCAGGACTTTGCTCTTAACAATGCCCCCTATATTGAATTGACCAAGGATTTAACAGTCATTCTTATCAACGTGAATGACATAGTACATGTGTGGTGATGAAGATAACAATAGATGAAACCAATAAGAGGATAACAGTTGAGCAGCCTGTCATTATACAGGAGCTGCTCAACTTCCTCACAAGTCATAATATTGACTTGAATGAATACACTCTTGATACAACGGTATATGCCTATTATCCGTATATTCCTTCGTATCCTGTATGCCCGAGTACTCCTACTATCTATCCTATCATTACGTATGATACAAACACTACGAAATGAATAGAATAGGAATAGTTGTGTTGTGCACCAATGCATATTTCGTATTAGGTGTACGCTTTGTAAAGAGGTTCATGCATTTCTATAAAGGGGATAGTGATATCATCTTCTATATGTTTACTGATACTAATCCAAAGGATTATCTACCTGATGATATTCATTACGAATATATCCATCTGAAGAACAAGAGTTGGGTAGACGGTACTAATTCAAAGTTTACATCCATCATCTCTCTTGAAGACAGAGATGTAGATTACCTCTTCTACTTTGACGCGGATACTAACGTGAATCAACCTTTCACTGAAGAGTGGTTTCTTGGAGATATGGTAGGAGGACAACATTATGGAGACCAGGGATGGATGAAAGAGAAGAAAGGATTTGATCGTAACCCGAGAAGCAAAGCATATGTTCCATTTGATACCACTCTTCCACAGACCTATTTTTATGGTGCATTCTTTGGAGGTAATAAGAAAAATATGGTAGAGTTCTGTAAGCTGATGAGGAGTTATCAGCTTGCAGATAAGGAGTGGGGATATGAACCTGGCGTTAATGATGAGTCCTATATTAACAGAGAGTTTCATTTCAATCGTCCTTCGAGGGTGGTACCGTGTACTGAGTTCAAGTTTGCCATCTCTGACAAGGGAGGCATAGGTGAGACAAGGGATATGAGACTGAATGTGGGTGAGATATTGAAGAGTCTAAAGGAGAATAAATACGATCACATAAATATATCTGGAGGAAAGGTGATAGTAGATGATACGACGAATATATTCTCAGGCATTGTTAATGGAATAGCTCTTAAGTTTCAGGACCTGAAGACATCGGGTACATCTGCTTGTGTATTTACTGAATTACAGAGAGACGACTATGGCCTGGAAACAATCTCTCTTACAGAAAACGATACAGTGATAGATGTAGGAGCCAACATAGGAATGTTCTCCATATATGTGAAAAAGAAGTTTAACTGTAAAGTCATCGCTTTTGAGCCAGTTGTTTCAAATTATAGGAATTTCTTAAAGAACATAGAATTGAATGGATTGAACATCTCAGACTTTGAAATTCATAATACAGCAATCACTTCAGTAGACGATTCTACAGTAGATATATGCACTCCTATAGATAATACAGGAGGTTCTTCTGTTTTTGTAAAGAGTAATGTTCGGCCATGCAAGACTGAGACATTAGGTAAATATATTGTTCCTGGCTGTACCTACTTAAAGATAGACTGCGAAGGAGGAGAATATGAAATCATCCCATCCGTCCTAGACAAATTAAATGTGTTGAAGTACATAGGTATAGAGTATCATAGATTTAATGCCAGTCACAATCCAGCAGAACTACATAAGCTGATTGAAGATAACTTTAATGGTATTATTTTTACAGAGAAGAGAACGATAGATGAAATAAGGAAAAGCCATGAAATCTAGTTTCAAAACTGTAGACGATAAGGACAATCTCAGCATTGAATACAAGGATTTGTATGTAATAGATGGTCACATCACTTACATGTACTTGAAAGGTACCGAAGTACCTCCATCAGTAAATATTTTTACCAACACTTCTCAATGGAGACCTATACTTAAAACTTTTGATGATGAAAATTCATTAAACGAATATATTAGCAGTCTTCAGATAACAGATAGGATAGAGCTGGCTGGACTGGGAGATAATTGGTGGTATGGCAATATAGGACATGCATTATTTGATGGTCTCTATCCTATTTATCTTGCTATGGTAAAGTTTGGATATGCAGATTCTCCATTTACGTTACTATCAGACAACTTGGATAATAAATTAACGATGTCATATGATATAATGAAGCGGTTCTGCGGTAATATTGTAGAGAGGTACAAGATAAGTCATAGTAAAATCGTTCATATTGATACATTAGTTGCTGGAACAGGAAGAACTGGAAATAGAGTAATCAATGAAGAATATACCCTGTATGGTAAGAAATACAACGGCGTCATGCTATTTAGGAATAGATTACTTAAGACTTATGGTATCAAAACAGACAAAGCAATAAATGGAATACCCAAGGTCATTATTATTAATAACAAAAGGTTCAGTAAAGAGGAAAGAGATGTTATAAACAATGCTGTAAAATATTTTGAAGGTAGTATAGATATCAAGTTCGTTGACTGGTATCATCATTTCAAGTCTTTCGATGATCAAATCCTAATGTTTCAGGATGTAGATATCCAGGTTACTGGACCTGGAACAGCAATGATGTACACACCTTTCCTGAAACTTGGAGCAGTTAATATAAACCTTGGATACATGGAGAAAACACAGACGGGAGGAAGGGATAATATCAAGGTTCCTGGTGATACAACAGACTATGTATTTCCAGGATGGATGGAGCAGTGTGTATGTGCTGGAGCAGATTATGTTCATACCATATATTACGATAGGTCTACATATAATAACATTGAATATGAACCCCTGATAGATATCATTAAGAAAGGGGTTAGTATCCTTTACAACCCCTCTCTACATCACTGTAATCATAACAACGATGCCCTAGCATTTATCGAATATTGCAAGAGAAGTGAATTAGCAAGAAATGTCTGCGATCACCTCACATCAATTGCATACTTTATGGAACTTTTTGTACATGAACATCCTCTAGCAACTCCAAAGAACATAACCAATATTTCTCTCCTGAGAGAAATAAAGGCCAAGTATAACATTGATGATAAATATAGGATAAGGAGAGACTTTAATTAGTCAATCTCTTCCTGGATAGAGAACCTACAGGAGACTTCTTGCTCGTAGTAGACTCTTTCATAAAGTTTTTCTTCATGTTGTACTTAGCTACCTTAGGAGCTTTCTTATTTACAGTGCTTTTCATTTGCCTTTTCTTGCCCTTCCCATAGCCTTGAATGTCTTTGCCAGAGCATACCTACGTGTACCAGGCCTACAAGTTGGACCCCCAAACTTGCTTCCTGTACACACACCTTCAGTACCACGTCTTTTTATGCTGGCTGTGGTCTTCTGAATCCACTTCTTTGTCATCTCATTTCTTCTTTTTAGGAGCACGGAAGGTTTTCCTTCTTGGAAGGAGTAATCTTCTTCCCGGGCTTCTTAGGAGCAAAAGGGAAATTGTCTTTTTTCTTTTCCATGATTTTCATTTTTTAACTTTACCACCACATTTTAAACAAGGTTTAGTAGAAGATTTCTTCGTACTCGCTTTAACTTTTGTTTTCATTCTTTTCAACCTTCATTACAGGAGTCTCTTCGACTTCCTTTATTACACCTTTCTCCACGTACTCAGCCATGATGTTTTCTATGACATCATTGGCCCTATCGGCAAGCAGGATTTGCGCTGCCTGCTCAGTGCTCAGGATAGCCCTGATAGTGTTGAGAAGAAACCCAAAGTCCCTTCCTGAAATGGTGATCTGGTCACCGTTCTCCCAAGTGTACTTCTTGGTTCTGTCATACTTCGCCATAATTGTTGATTTTAATGCTAAATATTATTGTTGAATTTGTTTTCATACTCTTGCCAAGGTCAAGACGAATGTTGAACATATTATTCAGCCTGAGAATCTCCTGTAGCAAGTTGTTAAAGTAGACGGGAGTGCTTGGTGCCACCCTGAAATGTATGCTATACGGTGTTTTCGCTATATCTACATGACATAATTCATCCACCGAACCAACGACTCCAAGCAACTGTTGAATGAATACCTCATCGTTGTCAGCAATTATTTCAGGGAATCCCCGCCTGT
>Ga0208195_1001224_pt1 | contig 29142 bp, 28 predicted proteins | sample AD_UKC077_MetaG_FD_184441 | JGI IMG/M metagenome (GOLD analysis project Ga0208195, IMG submission 184441) | Active sludge microbial communities of municipal wastewater-treating anaerobic digesters from USA - AD_UKC077_MetaG (SPAdes) (version 2) | ecosystem: Engineered > Bioreactor > Anaerobic >... | reverse complement strand
TCTAAAAATAACCTCTATGCCATCGATAGTAAAGATTCAACACTTCAAATCTTTTCACCAACGATTTTCGCTGATTTAGTCCATAAGGCGATTGATTATTACCAACAAGGATTGTATTCAGATTCTAAAGTTCCATGGCAAGAAGTCTTAAAGATGAACGTCTTATTTGATGTGGCTAATAAGGGCTTAGGAGACGCCTATTACGCTGAAGGCAATTATGAAGAAGCGATGACTTATTATGAGTTAAGTCGCGATGTAAAAGGGTATTCTGATGCGTATTGGGAAGTAAGAAATAAATCACTACTTGGTAGTGCGGAGTGGATTGTTTATGTCATTATTGGCATTATCGTTTTAATGATTGTTAATCATTTTGTAAGTTTTACTCAATATATGGCGTATCCATTTAAAGTTTTAAATAAAGAGTTATCTTACTTTAAGACTTATCGTGAAATTAAACATAATTTCTACGTCCTTAAAAAACCAGCTGATGGTTATTATGGTATTAAACGGGAGAAAAAATCATCTAACTTAACAGCTTTGATTATGTTACTATTATTCTTTGCTAGTTACTTAATTTTTATTTACTTTACTAAGTTTACGTTTAATGACCGAATTATATCAGAAATTAATTTATTACAAGAAATAATTAAAGTGTTTGTTCCAATTGGACTATGGGTAATTGCTAACTATTTAGTTTCTTCCATTAGAGAGGGCGAAGGAACTTTATCAAATGTTTTCCAAGGTACAGTTACCGCCTTATTGCCAATGACAATTACTTTTCCAATTGTAACAATAGTAAGTCAAGTTTTAACGTTAAATGAAGGATTTATTTACCAAACATTGTTATTTGCTGGAATTGGTGTTACCGCCTTATACTTAGTATTAATGGTTAAAGAAATTCATTTTTATGATACTAAACCAACTTTAGGTAACATCTTTATTTCGATTTTTACTGCGGTAATGATGTTAGTAATGATTATTATTGTTTATATTTTACTAAGTGAAGTTATTAACTTATTCTTAGACATTATTAAGGAGGTGACTAATCGTGCGTAAAGGATTAATCTATTTTTTAGTATTAATTTTAATTAGTTCACTAACTTTTATTATTGCCAGAGGTATTACCATTACTAAAAATAATGAGTATGGTGAAGTTATTGAAAACTTTGGTTATATTGAAACAAAACTATTAGAAAGTTCTCGTTACACTCAAACTGAAGCCGTTGATCCAGCGAAGCTAGCGTTTTATCATGCTAATATGAAATTCGTTCCTGATAATGAATATTTAACGAAATATAATTTTGTTAGTTATCCAGAATTAGAAGACGATAAAATTAAAGTCTATTTAGAAAAAGATTCATTCAGTATTATTGTGTATGATAAAGTTTCTAATCACTACTATAGTTCAAGACCAACACATCAAGGATTTAACGGAAAATTAGAAGGTAACTTAGCTAATCGTCAAAGAATTAATTCAGGAATTTGGATTGACTATGTTTTAACTAACAACCCAAAACAATCAAATATTTTTTCTGATGGTTTATACAATTTCGCCGATGTTAGATTCGCTCCAGGAATTCAATCACCAGAAGCGCCATTTGAATTAGTAGCTGGTAGTTATAAGAAAAACAATGTTGAAGTTAAAATCAACAAAATTAATGGTATGTTATTAGCTGAAGTTAATATTAAAAAGTTAAAATTTAAATTTAACGTTGAGATTAAATTAACTAACGGTGAATTAACCTTTGAAATACCACAAGCAAGTATCGAAGAAGAAATTGGTGAATATACCGTTACAGCAGTGACACTATTTCCTTATTTAGGATCAACTAGAGAAAACTATTTTCCAGCATATACTTTAATTCCAGATGGAGTTGGAGCCTTAGTCAGACATGATGAACCAAGAACGCAAGTCTTTAATGGCAGATTTTATGGTGATGATGCTGGTTATACGATGACATTTTATAATAACTTAAGTGTTCCATTATTTGGAATTATTCATGAAGTTAACAAGTCTGGATTGTACGCTCATATTACAAAAGGAGCGCAACAGTCAATCTTGACTGCTGATTTCTATACTGATAACTTAAACTATAATCGGGCTTCAACTAAATTCTATTTTAGAGAATTACATCGCCGAATTATTGATAGAGCTGGTGCTGGTAGTGACTATATTGATCCTGCGAGAACCGGAAGTGATTACGCAATTAATTATAAATTTTTACATAATAACGCCAATTATGTTGGAATCGCTAACGATTATCGAAAATATTTACTAGATCACGATTTAGTTGAAAAAGTAACACCAAAAGATGATATCACTCTTCATATAACATATTTAATGAGTGATTTAGAACCATCATTATTTTCAAAACGACGTGTTACGATGACTACCGCTTTAGAAGTTAGTCAAATTTATGAGGAATTAAAAGAAAAAGGAATTCACAATCAACAAACAACCCTTTTAGGATATTCAAAAGAAGGGGTATCATCGGGGTTAGTTAACATGAATTTCTTTGGCAATTATGGAGACTATAAACAATTTTTTGAAGAAGTCCATAAAGATGGAAACCAAGTTTACTTATCGCAAAATTATGTTGATCCAAGTGGTAAATCTAAACGAATTAATGAGATTCGCGATGTCGCTAAGAATGTTTCAAAACTGCTAATGAAAAAGGAAATTAATACCGGATCTGGAACTAGAATTGATTATAATTTAAAACCTTATCAATCGTTTTTAAAAGCTAGAAACGATCAAAAATTCTTAGATAAATATAATCTTGGTCTTCAATCTGAATCAATGGGAAGTAAATTATTCTCGATTTATGACAAACAAATTCTTGACCGAACTGAATCAATGAATCATTATGTTGAACTGGCAAAATTAAATGACAACTTATTACTGTCAAGACCTAATAGTTATTTATGGGGCCATGTTGACGCTTATCTTAATATGCCAATCGCTAATAGCCAGTATCAATACTATACTGACTTAGTTCCACTAGTTCCAATTATTTTACAAGGAATTATGCCAAAGTATACTCCTTACTTAAATTTCAATGCGATGGGTAGAGAAAGATTACTTCAAATGGTCGATTTCAATATTTATCCAAGTTATATTTTGACTTGTGAACCAACATTCAAGATGAGAAATACTGATTCTGCAAAATATTACTCAACTTACTACAATGATTATAAAGATGAAATTATTAATAACTATAATTTTATTAATAACGCCTTAAAACACACCATGGGAGCAAGTATCATTTCACGAGAGGTACTTGAAATTGGTGTGGTTAAAAACACATATTCTAACGGAGTAGTAATCATCGTAAACTACACTACTAAGGCAAAAACCATTGGTACACACAATGTGTTACCACATAATTATGAGGTGATTTTATGAGAAATGATCAAGTTAAAATTACCCCAATAATAATTAATGCCCTTCTAATACCTTTAATTGTATATTTAGCTATTAAGAGTTATTTGGCCATTGATTATGAAGCTGGTATTACTTATTTTCAGTTGATCTTTAAGTATCTATCTAGATTTATATTAGTTTTAGTTTACTTAGTTATTTTCATCTTAATTAACGTTTTAAAGAAAAAACAATCATCAGTGTTAAATTTGTTATACTTCATCGGTTTGGTTATTATTTTCATCTTAGCGTGGTTAAGATTAAATAACAAACAATATTTAGCTTTCTTTGAGTTAGCGGCACCACCAATCCTCTTTTACATAAATTTAAAAGAAGTTGGTGACTGGTGGTACGATTCGAAATTAATGCATTTTGTTGGCAGAATTAAATCTAAGTTTAAAAAACGAGAAATGAAAAAAGCCACAAGAGAAGCGCTACTAGGCTTTTCATTTATTAGTCCGTGGTTAATTGGATTGGTTGTTTTAATGTTATATCCAATTGTCTATTCATTTTATTTAACATTTACAGAATCTTATTACCACGCGGCAACTGGTATTACTAGTACGCCAGTTGGTTTTAAAAACTATATTGATATTGTAAGAAACCAAACGATTATGCCGATGTTATCATCATATTTAATTAAGATGGTAGTTGCCGTTCCATTAATTGTTGTGTTCTCGTTAATTATTGCGATGTTAATTAACCAACCAATTAAAGGAAAAGGAATATGGCGAACAATATTTTTCTTACCAGTTATTATTTCATCAGGTCCAATTCTTTCAGAATTAACCGCACAAGGTGCAACTGGACTTCCATCAATTGCTGAAAGTGGAGTTTTAGAATTTATTAATAATAACCTAGGAGAGTGGATTGCTAATCCACTTGAAAGCCTACTTAATAGTCTACTATTAGTCTTATGGTATGCGGGGGTACCAATTTTAATCTTTTTAGCGGGTCTTCAAAAGACCGACTCATCAATTTATGAGGCAGCATCAATTGATGGTGCTGGTCCATGGGAAAGATTTTGGAAAATTACCCTACCTTCAATTAAACCGCTAATTTCAATTGTGATTGTGTTTGTGGTTGTTAATATGAGTTTGCAACCAGAAGAAGGATCAGTCATTATTCAAACTAGAACCATCATGATGCTTGATAAGACAGTAGCTGGAACCGGAATGTTATCAGGTTACGGAGCCGCAGCCACATTAAGCTGGATTTACTTTTTCTTAATGATTGTGGTTATGGGAGTCTTTATTGGACTCATATCAATTAAGAGAAAGGAGCCAAAACGATGAAAGATAAAGCTTTATTAGAAGAGAAAAGAATTAAAAGACAAAATCTCATCAATAAGATTAAAAGAATCTTTATCGGTATGAACTTTAATGATGGCTTAATCTTTAAAATCTTTATTTGGATTTTATTAATTAGTTTCTCTTATGTATATTTATATCCACTCTTATTTATGGCATCAAATAGTATTAAGAGTGTTTCGGATTTAATTGACCCAGGAGTTAAGTGGATTCCAACAAAAATTGAAGTTGATAACTATGTAAAAGCGTGGAAAGTTATTGGCATGCCTGATGTTGTCTTTGAATCAACTTGGTATGTATTAAAGTTAGCAATTTTCTCAACCATTACTTCGGCATTAGTAGGATACGGATTTGCAACTTTCAATATTCCATTTAAACGAACTTTAATGGCTTTAATGTTAGTTGGCTTTATTCTTCCACCACAAGTATTAATGGTTTCGATTGTTGGAATTTACCGAAAATTAGGAATTATGGGAACTGAATATTCAATGTTAGTTCCAGCCATCTTTGGTCAAGGAATTAATCAATCAGTATTTATTTTAATTTTCTATCAATTCTTTAAAACTTTCCCGAAAGTATTACATGAATCAGCTGAGATTGATGGGGCAACTCCACTTCAAATTTTCTATAAGATCACTCTACCTTCAGCTGGCCCATCAATGATTATTGTTTTCTTATTTGCGTTTGTTTGGTATTGGAATGAAACATTTGTTACGGCCCTTTATACAAGAAGTACTCCAACCATTCCATTGCGGATTCAACAGTTTAAAGCTAGCTATGAAGCGATGTTCCCACCAGGAACTCCAGGAAGCGAATTAAACGAAGCAATTAAGTTAGCGGGTCATTTAATTGGTATTTTACCACTGCTTATACTATACTTTGTAATGCAGAAACACTTTACCGAATCAATTGATAGAACAGGAATTGCAGGTGAATAATTACGTGAAAAGAATTATATTAACATTTTTAATTTTAACGACAACCATTTTATTAGTTGCTTGTCAAAATGGTAATGGCGAGAATAATAATGGTAATGATAAGTATAATCTTGAACCAGCGCCAGGGTGTTTAGTTCCGTATTTAGATGGTGGTTGGGTTTGTACTTGGGCTGATGAGTTTAAGTTAGACCAAGTTGACCCTTTCAAGTGGAACTTTGAAATTAATGATTCAGGTGGCGGTAATAATGAATTACAATACTATATTAAAGATAATGCGATCGTAAAAGACGGAATTCTTACCATTACTGGTAAACACGAAACCTTTAGAACAAGACAATATACTTCAAGTCGAATTACGACTCATAGAAAAGGCGATTTTAGATATGGTAGAATTCAAATCAGAGCGAAAAACCCAGTTGGTAGAGGTACTTGGCCAGCTATTTGGATGATGCCAACAAGAAGCATTTATGGTGGATGGCCACGCAGTGGTGAAATTGATATTATGGAATATGTTGGATATGATCCATCAAAAATCCATACAACAATTCACACGGCTAAATTTAATCATAAATTAGGAACTCAAATAGGAAAATCAATGACGATGAATTCAACTAATGATTTCCATGTTTATGAATTAGAATGGAATCCAGGAGAATTAATTTGGAAAGTTGATGGTAAGCAAGTATTTAACATTGTTTATAATGCCAAATTAAATGATGACGTTCCGTATTGGGAAGCTCATCCATTTGATCAAGAATTTTACTTAATTTTAAATTTAGCCATCGGTGGTGATTGGGGTGGAGCCAAGGGAGTTGATAATAAAGCTTTCCCAACATATTTCCAAATTGACTATGTTAGGTATTATCAAAGAGACTTTGAAAAAGTCGATAAAAAAGCACCAACTAAAGTTGAATATATCTACAAGTCAAGATTAGCTAATACCATTCATTGGGACAAAGCGACTGATGATTACGGAGTCTCGCATTATAAAATACTTGTTGATGGTGAAGAATTTGGCAAAGCCAACTTACAACAATTTACTTTTAAAAACTTAGATCCGGGTGACTATATGATTGAAATTATTGCGGTTGATTTTACTGGTAAAGAAAGTGAGATTAGTCCAAAATTTCAATACAAGCAACAATAAAAATAGTAATAAAAAAATAAAATCCGCCACGGCGGATTTTGTTTTTTAATGAATTAAATTATTTTTTAAGTTGTACGGCTACGACAATACTATTTACTAAGAAAGCCACTAAAGAGAAGACACCAGCTAAGATTAAACTAGTACCAGGGTTTAATTTGTTTCCATGAGATAGTGGAATCATAAAGAATAAAACACCAGCAACTAATAATAAAATAGCGCCAAGCATATTTCTAAATTTACCAAGTGGTAATAATGGCAATACTGAACCAGCAACTAATAGTATTAAAGCAACTAATCCAACAGTACTAAATTTTAGAGTTTCAAAAGTGAAATCACCAACTTGTTCTTTGACACCAAAAATTGCTTCAAAACCGGTATATCCAGTAATTGTTCTTTCGCCAATAAAAGGTAGATTTACTGTTTGGGAAAGAGCCGGTTCAATAAATAACATTGCGACAGCAGCTATTCCAAATAATAAAGCTAGAAAACTTCCAAATTGTTTAAACATTTTCATAATAAATTTCCTCCTTGTTTTTGCAGTTATAGTTTATCATTAATAGTAATAAAATGCACATATATTCATTAAGAAAATAGGTCTTTCTAAAAGATTAATTAGGATATTGACAAGATAATTGACCTTATGCTAATATGTAATAAACATCTTAAGGAGGAAATACAAATGGATAAAAAAATAGGAGTAATTGGGCTTGGCACAATGGGCACCGGAATAGTTCAAGTATTTTTATCTTCTGGGTATCGGGTTTTGGCATATGACTTAGATGAGAAGAATATGAAAAATTGTGCAACAACATTAGAAAATAGATTTCAAAAAGATGTTTTAAAAGAAAGAATATCTTTGCAAGATAAAGAAACATTTTTAAACAATTTAAAATTTACTTCTAATTTAAATGATTTTCATAATCTAGATTTGGTAATTGAATCAGTTATAGAAAATATTGATGTTAAGAAAAATATTTTTGTTAAACTTGACAAAATTTGTAAAGAAGGGACTATTTTTGGGTCTAATACATCGTCACTTTCTATTAAAGCATTACAAGAAGGTGTAAAACATACTGTAGTAGGGATTCATTTTTTTAATCCGCCATATATTATGAAATTAATTGAGCTTGTTAAAATTAAAACTACCCCGGAAAATGATTTAAAAAAAGTATATGATTTAACTATAAGTTTAAATAAAAGTCCAGTAGTGGTTAATGATTCTCCAGGATTTGTCGTAAATCGAATTTTAATTCCAATGATAAATGAAGCAATTCATATTTTAGATGAAGAAATAGCTACTGCCGAAGATATAGATAAATGTATGAATTTAGGTGCCAATCATCCGATTGGGCCATTAAAATTAGCTGATTTAATCGGAAATGATATTGTTTTAAATATTTTAAATTCATTATATAATGATTTAAATGATGAAAAATACAAGCCTTCAAAATTATTAGAAAGAATGGTTAAAGAAAATAAATTAGGTGTAAAAACTAAAAAAGGATTTTACGACTATAATTAAATATCATAAAATATGAAATAAAAAAACCACACTTCGGAAAGTGTGGTTTTAATTTTCATTACAAATTATTTTTGTAGATGTAATACGGCTAACGCACCATCTACTAGGAAGGCAACTAATGAGAAGACACCAGCTAAAATTAAGCTTGTAGCAGGTTTAAATCCATCACCATGGCCACCAGGGATTACAAAGAATAAGATACCAGCAACTAATAATACTCCTGCGCCAACTAAGAATCTTAGTTTTTCAGGAACCATTGGTACAAGTGGAACAGCAGCACCAACAACTAATAAAATTAGTGCGACAATACCAACACCACTAGCTTTTAGAGCTTGTACACCAAATTGGTTTTCTTTAGTTCCAAAAATTGCTTCAAAACCTGTGAATCCTTCAACTCTGTTACCGAAAACCTCACCGATTAAAATAGCTGGTTCAATAAATAGCATTACTAGTGCTAATACTGCAAATAATAACGCTACAAATCCCCCATATTTTTTAAATAGCTTCATAATAAAAATTCCTCCTTTGCTATTTTGTCCATATTTATTGTAACATGAATTTCTATTAAATGTTATTTGAAATTAAATATCATTTTTTAGGTTTATTTCTTAAATGTGGGAATAGGATAACGTCACGAACACTCTTAGTATTAGTCAGTAGCATTACTAAGCGGTCAATCCCAATTCCCAAACCACCAGTAGGTGGTAGTCCGTATTCTAATGCTTCAATGAAATCATAATCCATTTCATTAGCTTCAACATTACCTTTTTCACGTTCAATTAATTGAGCTTCAAATCTTTCTTTTTGATCAATTGGATCATTTAACTCACTATACGCGTTAGCGTATTCTGAACCAAGAATAAATAGTTCGAAACGCTCAGTGAAATTAGGGTTATCTTCATATTTTTTAGCAAGTGGACTAATTTCAATTGGATATTCATAAACGAATGTTGGTTGAACGATTGTTGGTTCAACAAATAAATCAAAGAACTCAGCGATAATGTGACCAACAGTATAGTGTTTTTCAACCTCAATACCATGTTTCTTTGCTAATTTAGTTGCTTCTTCCAAAGTCATTTCTTTTGAAAAATCTAATCCTGATTTTTCTTTAATAGCATCAACCATAGTAACACGTTTAAATGGTTTTTCAAAACTAATGATATGTTCATCAACTTCAATATCAGTTGTACCTAAGGTTTCTAAAGCGACTGATTTCAAACAATCTTCAATTAAATCCATCATTACTTCCATATCGGCATACGCTAAGTATGCTTCAACAGTTGTAAATTCTGGGTTATGAGTTGAGTCCATTCCTTCATTTCTAAATAGTCTTCCGATTTCATAAACAGCTTCCATTCCACCAACAATTAATTTTTTAAGTGGGATTTCAGTGGCGATTCTTAAATAGAAAGGCATGTCTAAAGTGTTATGATGAGTGATGAATGGTCTGGCGTTAGCTCCACCTAAAATTGGTTGTAAGACCGGTGTTTCTACTTCGATAAATCCATGAGAGTCGAAGAAGTGTTGAAAAGCACGAATAATTTTCGGTCTTAAATAAGCCACACGGCGAGCCTCTTCATTAGTAATTAAATCAAGATATCTTTTTCTTCTAGTTTCTTCAATATCTTGAAGACCATGATATTTTTCAGGTAGTGGCTTTAAAGCTTTTGATAAATGGGTATATTGAGTAACATGAATGGTTAGTTCTCCGGTATTAGTTCTAAATAAAAAACCTTCAACACCAATAATGTCTCCTAAATCTGATAATTTCCAAACTTTAGCTTCAAGTTCAGTAATTGAATCAGTTCTAACATAAATTTGGATTCGCCCATTGCGATCTTGAAGATGCATAAAACCAGCTTTACCTTGGCCACGTTTTAAAACGATTCTTCCAGCAATCCGAATATTAATATTTAAATCAGCTAATTCCTCTTTAGATTTGTCACCAAAAGCTCTAAAAATTTCATCTGAATGAGTCGTAACATCATAACGATGACCAAAAGGAGGAACTCCTAGTTCTTCAAGTTCTTTAACTTTATTACGTCTAACAATTTCTTGATCAGTTAAATTTATTGGCATATTAAAACCTCTTTTCCTCTTTTAAAATAATAAACATCTCTTCCTTTTCAGAAAGAGATAATACTTTAATCTCCCTAGTTTTAGAACCTAAAGAGACGGTAAGGATATCTCCTATATCAACAGAAGAAGATGGCTTTGCCACCTTCCCATTGATTAAAACTAAATCGTTATCAGCCGCTTCCTTGGCGACCGTACGACGTTTAATTAGTCTTGATAATTTTAAAAACTTGTCTAATCTCATTAATCTTTTTTATCTTCAGTTGTCTCTTCGTTTTTAGCATCTTCAACTTTAGTTTCAACGGATTCTTCAACATTGGCTGGTTCTTGAGCACTTAATTCTAACGCTTTTTGTTCATCATCATAATGTTTTAAACCGCCAGTTTCTTTAATTTCTTGAATGTCGTTGTAGTTTAATGTTTCAACAAGTAATAAATACTTAGCAATGTTATCTAATAAATCACGGTTTTCTGAAATAACTTCGGTTGCTTGTTTGTGACAAGACTCGATAATCTTTCTAACTTCTTGGTCAATTTCATGAGCCACTTTATCACTAAAGTTTTTCTCTTTTAAGTAGTCTCTTCCAAGGAAGACACTACCTGATTGTTGTTCATATTGAATTGGACCTAAATCACTCATACCATACTCAGTAACCATAGCTCTTGCGATTCTAGTTGCATTTTGGAAGTCATTATAAGCACCATTAGTTACAGTATCAAAGACAATCTCTTCAGCTACTCTACCACCTAAGAAGCTAGTAATAGTGGCTAGTAATTGATCTTTCGTATTAAGGAATGTTTCTTCCTTTGGTACCATTAAGTTATAACCACCAGCACGACCACGAGGAATGATAGTTACTTTTTGAACAACATTAGCGTGTTCAACAAGTAAACCAATTACAGCGTGTCCAGCTTCGTGATAAGCAACAATCCGACGTTCTTGTTCGTTATATTTTCTTGAAGTTTTAGCAGGTCCCATTAAAACGCGGTCAATACCTTCATCAATATCTTTAAGTGAAATGACTTTTCGATTATTTCTTGCCGCTAGTAAAGCCGCTTCATTAAGCAAGTTTTCTAGGTCAGCACCGCTAAATCCTGGAGTCCGATGGGCGACAGATTTTAAGTTAACGTTTGGTTCTAACTTTTTATTTCTAGCATGAACCGCAAGGATTTGAGCGCGAGCTCTAACATCAGGAAGATGCATAGTGATTTGTCTATCAAATCTTCCTGGACGAAGAAGTGCTGGGTCTAATACGTCAGGGCGGTTAGTTGCCGCGATAACGATGATTCCTAAGTTAGGATTAAATCCATCCATTTCAACAAGTAGTTGGTTTAATGTTTGTTCACGTTCATCGTGACCGCCACCTAAACCAGCTCCACGCTGTCTACCAACGGCATCAATTTCATCAATAAAGATAATACAAGGGGCATTTTGAGTCGCGACTTTAAATAAATCTCTTACTCTTGAAGCACCAACCCCAACAAACATTTCTACGAAATCAGAACCACTAATAGTAAAGAATGGAACGCTAGCTTCACCAGCAACGGCTTTAGCAATTAGTGTTTTACCAGTACCAGGAGGTCCAACTAATAGGACTCCTTTTGGAATTCTTGCCCCAATTTCTTGATATTTTTTAGGGTTTTTAAGGAAGTCAACGACTTCCGCTAATTCAACTTTTTCTTCATCAGCACCAGCAACATCATCAAATGAGACAGTTCTCTTTCTTGCAACTCGAGCCCGACTTTTAGCAAAGTCAAAGGCTTTGTTGTTTTGGCTGGCGGCATTACGCCATACCAAAAATAACATTAATCCAATGGCAATCCATGGTAATAAGTTTAAAAGAACGGTCCAAAAAGTAACACCACTATACGGAATAATTCCTGAAAACTTAATTTCACTTACAGTATTAGCGTTATTATGGGTTCCAATCTTATCAACAAGTCTATCTTTTAAGACTTCTGAAACTCCACCAACAACAATAAAGGAAGCTCCTTTATGAAAATCTTTATAAGCGTAATCTTTGTGGAATCTACCAGTAATGGTAAAACCATTAGCTTCGTATCCACTAACTGGCGTAATTTGAATTTCAGCGATTTTACTTGGATCCTCAAAATTATTAGTTCCATCAACAATTAATGCGTCTAATTCAAAATAACTAATTTCAGCAACTTTTGGTTTTAAGGCATCACGAATAAATAAGAAAATCCCAATGAAAAGTAAAATCATTAAAATGATTACTAAAAAATCGGGTTTTCTCTGTGGCGTTTGTGGCTTATCTTGTTTCTGCATAATTCACCTCATTTTTCATACGCGGCTGGTTTTAATACACCAACATATGGAAGATTACGATATTTTTCATTATAATCGAGTCCATATCCAACTACGAATTCATTTGGAACGCTAGTTCCAATATATTCTGGATTACACTCCATTAATCTTCCTGCTGGTTTATCTAGTAAAGTGACTATCTTTACTGATTTGGCACCGCGATGTAGTAGTAGTCTTTTAATAGTTGTTATTGTAGTTCCGGTATCAACGATGTCTTCAGCAATTAAAACATCTCTACCCTCAACTGATTGGTTTAAGTCTAGACGAATTTTGACATCTCCAGTAGTTCTAGTTCCATCGTAACTACTTACTGCTAAATAGTCAACCTCTAACTTTAAATCTATCTGTCTAATTAAATCAGCCATAAAAGGGTTACATCCCTTTAATAAGCCGACAACCACTAAATCTTTACCTTGATAATCTTTAGTGATTTCTTTTCCTAGACGTTTAATAATTTCTTTGATTTCATTTTCTGAAAGTAGTACTTTTAAAATATCATTTTTCATTTTCTTTACCCCCGTAAAAAGTTATATATATTGATTTACCAGTCCCCAAATTCTGGTTGATGTAGTGGTTTGGAATCCATAAGATTCGATCTTGATTATCGGTAATAATCCAAAGGTTTTGCCTTTCTTCCATTGGAATTTTTTCATCAATTAAGAATTTCTTCAATTTTTTGCGGCCATAGTCATATTCTAAGACATCACCGTCTAATCGATTTCGAGCCCAAAGTGGAAACTCGATATCATCAAAAGAAATTTTAACTTGAAGTGATTCGGTGTTAATTTTCTTACTTGAATAAGAAAACTCATCCACATGAACTTTATTTTTTGGATCAGCTTCTTTAAGTTTAATTTTTCTAAAGTAAAATTCAGCTGATGGTTTAATTTCCGCCCTTTCATAAAACTTAACTAATTGTAACTGATTTGATAGTGTTACAGTTTGGTTAGGTTTTTTAGAAAGAAGAACGGTTCTAATTCTTTCAACCAAGCGGTAATTAATATTTACTTTATTCTTTTCAAGAAAATAAGCAATGATATCATCTTGAACCGCTTGAGAGAATAATTTGAATTTAGGAATATTAATGCTATCTTGATCTTCCATAAAGTCAATTGTCTTAGCTCTAATTGCATCGTATGCTGCAATTAATTGGTGATTATATTGTTTTATTACTTGCAATAAATTAGGATTTTCTTGTTTCATAATCGGAACTAAGGTTAATCGGTAACGATTACGTAAATATTCAGTCGTATAATTACTTTCGTCGTCCATATAAGGAACATTATGCCGCTTAGCATATTCAATTAATGATTCTTTATCATGATAAAGAAATGGTTTAACATAGATATAATTACCGATTTCAGTAATTTGTCTCATCCCAGCATAACCTAATAAATTAGATCCCCTAGTTAAATTCATTAAAACATTTTCTAATAAATCGTCTAAATGATGGGCTGTAAAAATATAAGGCGTATTAAGTCTTGAGGCTACCTCTTCTAGATGACGATGTCTTAAAATTCTTGCTCGATTTTGAAAATCAGAAGAATTTACGGTTAGTCTATAGTAATTATATTGAATATGGAACTGATCGCAATAATCTTGCACCATTTTAGCTTCTTTATCTGAAATTATTCGTTTTTGGTGGTTAAAATGTACGACGACAACCTTTAATCGCAAACGGCGTAAAAAATCCAACATAACCATTGAATCAACGCCACCGCTTACTGATAACACTAAAGGTTTCGTTAAATCTATATCAATTTCTTGTTGAAATTGTCTAGAAAATTTGCGCATTATATCACCTTGTCTTTCCTAATAATTATAACATATTATAATTAAAGATGTGTATATAAAGACAAGAGTTATCAATAAGGAAAGATATAAAAAAAGTAATTCAACCTTTATTAAAGAGGAAGAATTACTTTTTAATCTCATTATTTTTCTAAAAATTGTTTTAAAAAGGCTTTAGTTTTTTCTGATTTAGGTTTTTTCATAATCTCTTTAGGGGTGCTAATTTCTTCAATATTACCATCAGCAATAAAAACAATTCTATCAGAAATTTGTAATACAAATGATAACTCATGACTGACAATAACCATTGTCATTCCTTTTTTAGCAAGGTTTGACATAACTTGCAATACTTCATGTGTCATCTCCGGATCTAGGGCACTAGTTGGTTCATCAAATAACATTATTTCAGGATCCATCATTAGTGCTCTGGCAATTGCGACTCTTTGTTTTTGGCCGCCCGATAAAACTTCAACCCTAGTATTAGCAAACTCTTGCATATTAACTTCCTTTAAAAGATTTATTCCTTTTAAGGTAGCATCATCTTTAGACATTTTTAATAATTTTATTGGTGCTAAAATCAAATTTTGCATTACCGTTTTTTGATTAAATAAATTAAAGTTTTGAAAGACCATTCCCATCCGCATCCTTAACTTATTTAAATCAGTATTTGGATCAATTAAGTTTTCTCCTTCAAATATAATGTCACCAGAGTCTGGTTCATTTAATAAGTTTAGACAACGAAGAAGTGTCGTTTTTCCACCCCCTGAAGGACCAATAATACTTACAACTTCACCTTGGTAAACATCTAAGGAAACCCCGTTTAAAACTTTGTTATCAGCAAAACTTTTATGTAAGTTTTTTACTTCCATTATTTTATTCAATGACAAGCCCTCCTTTAGATCTTTTCTTTTCTAGATACTTAATTAATTGTGATGTTGCCACCGTTAAAACTAAGTAAACTAAGGCGACAATTACGAAAGCTTCAACCTTCCGATAATTGCTAGAAGAAGCGGCATTTCCGGCATTGAAGAGATCCATCACTCCAATGGCAAACAGAACGGATGAATCTTTAAGGTTTACTATAAATTCATTACCTATAGAAGGAAGGGAATTTTTTATAGCTTGAGGATAAATAATATAAAGTTTTGCTTGTAAATTTGAAAAGCCTAAGCTTCTGGCTGCTTCTTGTTGACCGGGGTCAATCGCATTAATGCCGCTTCTAATAATTTCTGCAATATAAGCAGCCGTATTAAATGTAATAATAAGTAGTCCAGCTACTAAAGGAGTCCAAATCTTATCACTAATATGTGGTGCCACACTATAGTAGATAATGATTGCTTGAACAATCATTGGTGTTCCTCTAACAACCGCAATATAAGCGCTGGCAAAATAATTGCCGATTTTCTTGAATACTTTTTTAGCAGTATTATCTCGCTTTTTATCAATCTTTAAAGTTTTTAAATATAAGAAAATAAACGAAATTAAAAAACCACCAATCGTACCAACAATTGCTAGTAATAAAGTAATTCCAAGTCCTCTTAAAAGAACTTCGTGATATGTATAAACTAAATACCAAAGAGTTTTTAAAAACTCATTTTGGTTTGGTAATTCCATTAAAACCATTAACCTTGTCTTTCGATAGCTGCGTTCATCATTCGTTCACGTTCAGCTTGACTAATACCCGCTAAAATCTCGTCTACACGTCTTTTTAATTCAGTATTATTTAAAGTCATCCCGATACTAACTATTACTAATTGAGTATCAATATTGAATCCCTCTCCTGCGGCAAAACGGATGTATGTTAATTCTTCATTAAATCTTACCATACTTTCAGCTACTGGTAATTCAGCAATTACAATATCAGTAGTCTTATTTTTAACGGCAAGAAGCAACGCTGTATAATCTTCAAGTGATGTTTGAGCAACAGCACCTGGAAGTTGTTCGACTAATCCTTCGTAAATAGTACCTAATTGAGCGACCGCTTTAGCCCCATTGAAATCATTTAGAGTCTTGTTTTTCCCATTGAAACTAGAATCTTTTCTTAAAACGATTACTGGTTCGGCACGGTAATATTCGTTAGAGAATAATAAAGTTTTCGAACGTTCAGGTGTTGGTGTCATACCAGCAAGTAATAAATGAATTTGTCCTGATTGAACTGCTGGTGGTAGTCCGTCCCAACCAATCGCTTTTATTACTAATTTTTTACCTAATCCAGCGGCGATTAATTTAGCGATTTGAACATCATAACCATCAGCATAATCATTACGGCCATGAATTGGATGAGTAAAATCAGTACTTACAGAAGTTGACCAGTTGTACGGAGCGTAATCAGCTTCCATACCAATAATAATGGTGTCTTCTTTGTCAAAATCATATGGTTGTTGACCACCACATGCCACTAAAGTTGTTGCACTTAGTACAACTAATAAAAATAAAAACAATTTGCGCATTTCCTTATGCCCCTTTCTAATTAAATAAAAAAGCATCCGGAGATGCTACATAACTAGAAAGTCATTTGCAAGCTCCTCTACATTTCAATGTAGGAGTGTTACAAGTATTTCTCGTAACCCCATAATAATTTTGTGCCCAAAACTATTATTCGGCGATGGTTGCCTTTCATACTTGTCATTGTCTGCCGACTCAAAGTATTACTAATCTGCATCGCTACCTCTATCTAATGCTTTTTTAATTTATAAATATATTAGCAGTATTTTTTCAAATAGTCAAACGATATAAATTTTAAAAAAACAATTAAAGATGTGTTTTTATAATTTTTTCAAAAATATTGGCCATTTTAACCATTCCGTAATCATTTGGATGAAGCCCATCACCTGTGATTTCTAAATCACCACACAATTCTTGGTATACATCAACGAAAATGAGATCTTTAATCGTATCTTTTAAGTAATTAAAATACGCATCATATTTTTCTCTTTTTAATTGTCTTTCTTTTTCTAAATGGTCTTTAAAATATGGTATCCGATTAGTAATGATTATTTTAGTATGTGGTTGATATTGTTTAAAAGTTTTAATAAATAACTCTAATCTTTCTAAAATAGAATCATCATAAGCATTAGCTTCACTATCAATTATGAATAAATCAACGTTTCTTATTCCCAAAATTTGGGCAATTTCTTTTTCATTATGAGCATTACCATTAAAACCATAATTTAAGATTTCAACATTTAAACGTCTTGATAAAATGTTAGAATAACTCATTCCTGGTCTACTAGCACAGGCTCCGTGTAAAATGGAGGTGCCATACATCATAATTTTCTTTTTATTTTCTTGTAATGGGAGAACAACGCTATTATTTTCAAAGGAAAGAGTTAACTCTTCAACCGCGACAAAAAGCGGTAAATTCAAAATGAATTTTCTCATTTCATTAGTTTCAAATTCAACTAATAGTGTGTCGTAACTAGTTTGATTAATTTCTGGTCGACTTACGCCACAAAAAACATATTGATTTGATTTGTTATCAAAAACATATAAATCAACGCCCATTTGACCAATTGGTGATGAGTTAGTCATGCTAAATATTTTATTAAATTTGATTGACAATTCAATTCGTTTTGAATTGGTTACAAAATGAGCTTGAATTCCCGATGATTCTTTAGCAAGTTCGTAAACTCGAGGAGATACGACTTTAATCATATTTAATTCGTTATCGGAAAAGCGTTTAAATCCAGGCTCAGCTAAAGCGGTTGACCCATATAAAGCAAAGTGATGATTATCTTTTAAATTTACTTTTTTCATAATTTATATCTCCTAATCAAATTATGTAGAGCACCAATTCTCTTTTAATACATTATTAGTATATCAAAAATTGTTTCTTGTGGTAAGTGGCGATAGCATGTTATTATTAAAAATACATTAATAACGGATTTGTAGGGAAGAAATTATAGAATATAAACTCTAAAAATAGTATAATAATAAGTGAATTATTACCTAAGGGGGAATATGTGATGTATATACTTGCTAGCGCATCGCCACGGAGAAAAGAAATATTAGAAAAAGCCAATCAAAAATTTGAAATAATAACATCAAACTATGTTGAATCCAACTTAGGAATTGATGATCCATATAAATTAGCTGAAGAATTAGCATATGGTAAAGCTTTAGAAGTTGCTAAAAAACATCCGAATCGTATCATCATCGGGGCTGATACGATTGTCGTAGTTGAAGGGGAAGTTATTGGTAAACCTAAAGATTTTAATGATGCTTTTAAAATACTTAAAAAGCTTTCTAATCATTATCAAGAAGTAGTTACTGGTGTTGCCCTTATTTATAACGATAAAGTTCATAAATTTCATGCGGTAAGTGAAGTTATTTTTAGAGAATTAAACGATCAAGAAATCATTGATTATATTAATACAGGGGAACCATATGATAAAGCTGGAGCTTATGCAATTCAAGGCAAAGCTAATGATTTTGTAACAAGCTTTAATGGAGAAATTGAAAATATTATGGGGTTTCCAATTAAAAGATTTTTAAAAGAAGTTAAAAAATTTAAAGAGGAAATTAATGTTTAAAATTGGCGATATCGAAATAAAAAATAAATTAGTCTTAGCACCGATGGCCGGTGTTTCTAATATTGCATATAGAAAGATTTGTAAAGAAATGGGTGCTGGTTTAGTTGTCGGGGAAATGGTATCGGATTATGCATTGCATTATGAAAATAAAAAGACCATTAAATTATTAACAATCGACCCTGACGAATCACCAATTAGTCAACAAATATTTGGTAGTAATCTAGAATATTTAGTGAAGGCCGCTAAATATTTAGATGAATATACGGCATGCGATATTATCGATATTAATATGGGCTGTCCAGTTCCTAAGGTGGCACTTAGATCACAAGCGGGAGCAGCATTATTAAAATATCCTGAAAAGATATATGACATTGTGAAATCGGTTAAAGAAGCCGTTAAAAAGCCAGTTACCGTTAAAATTAGAAGTGGTTGGGATCACAATTCAATTAACGCGGTTGAAGTCGCAAAGATGATTGAAAAAGCTGGTGCTGATGGCATAACAATTCACGCGAGAACTCGTAGTCAAGGCTACTCAGGAACAGCCGATTGGAGTATCATCAAACAAGTCAAAGAGGCAGTATCAATACCAGTAATTGGCAACGGTGATGTTACTAGTGGTTTATTAGCTAAAAAGATGCTAGACGAAACTGGATGTGATGCGGTGATGATTGGGCGTGCGGCGATGGGTAATCCGTGGATTTTTAGGGAAATTAATCATTTCTTAAAAAATAATGAAGAATTACCAAGACCTTCATTTCAGGAAATGATTGAAGTAATTGAACGTCACATTAATTCGTTAATAGAGTTAAAAGGCGAAAAGATTGCCATCCTTGAAATGAGAGGATTTGGTTCTGATTATTTAGGAGGGCTTCCTCATAATTCGCAAGCTCGAAAAAAATTAGCTAAAGCAACAACTAAAGACGAATATTTAAATATTATAAAAGAATATCTAAACTCACTAAAGAATAATTAATAAAAGAGGTGTTACCAGTGAAAAGATTTAACGAAAAAATATCAAGAAAAAATACTAATTGTGTGAAGTGGGATATGATAGATGACAATGTATTATCCTTTTCAATTGCTGATAGTGATTATCCAACGTCAGAAGAAATTGTTAAGTGTTTAACCGATAGAGTTAATCACCCAGTATACGGATATACATTTCCAGATCCAATGTATTATGAAAGTATTATTAACTGGACTAAAAGAAGATATGGCTATGAAATTACTAAAAGTAATATCATTCCTACTAATGGTGTAGTAACGTCATTATATTACGCGATTAACTTTTTAAAAGATAAAACAGAAGGTATTATTGTGCAAACTCCAGTTTATAATCCGTTTTATTCAGTGATTCAAGATAATGGGAAAAAGATTGTTGAAAATAAACTAATTAAAAACGACAATTTTTATACAATGAATTTTCAAGAATTAGACAGGCAATTAGAAACTAATAAGATATTAATATTATGTAACCCTCAAAATCCTACTGGTAGAGTCTTTACTTATGGTGAAATAGAAAAGGTTGTTAGACTTGCAAAAAAGCATAACGCTTATATTTTATCCGATGAAATTCATTGTGATGTAATCTTAGAAGGTCATAAATTTACATCAGTTAATAAATTTGCTAGTGAATACGAAAAGATGATTGTTTTTACATCAATTTCTAAATCATTTGGATTAGCCGGATTAAAAACATCTAATGTTATTATTAAAGATGAAAAATTAGCGGACGAGTTTAGAGCCTTTCTAGCAACAAAATATATTGGTAGTGGTAATATTTTTGGCCTTGTTGCTGTTAAAGCCGCATATAACCATTCAGAAGCATGGTTAGATAAACAAAATAAACATTTAACTAATAATTTTAGATTATTAAAAAAATATTTAAATGAAAAACATCCTGAAGTTGGAGTTACTAAAACTGAAGGAACATTTCTCGCATGGTTAGATTTAAGTTTTCTTGGAATGCCATGTGAAGTAATGCAACAAGAATTATTAAAATTTGGAATTTCGATTAACGAAGGTAAGAGATACTCTGAAGACTGCAAAGGATATATTAGGTTCAACTTCGCTTGTTCAGAAGAACAAATGCTTACTGGTTTAGAAATCTTATCTAAATTTATCAACGCCAATACAAAATAAAAGCCCCACGTATCGTGGATACCAAAAAATTATATATTTTGATATTCTAAACATGGGAGGTATGCTTATGGATAATATAAAAATTGGAAATTTTATTCGCGAGTGCCGCAAAGACAAACAAATGACCCAGCAACAATTAGCTGATAAAATATTTGTCGAAGCAAAAACAATATCAAAATGGGAAACTGGTAAAGGTCTACCAGACGTTTCCATTATGAAATTATTATGTAAAGAACTTGATATTACCATTAATGAATTATTTCTTGGTGAACACATTAGTGATGATTCTAAAACCGAAGAACTTGAAAAATTAATCATTCAAGCCTATGAAAAAGAAGCAAAAACAAATAAAAAGAATGTTATAGGGGAAATATTAGTTGGTATATCACTAATATTATTTTTATTATTAGTTGTTGTTATTGTGGCTTATGTTGATATGAAAGGTTATTTAAAAAATATTATCATTATTGCTGTATTAATCTTTTTCCTTCTAGGAGGAGCGGGAATAGTGATTTTAGATGCTAATATTGGATATTATGAATGCGCCTCTTGCCACGAAAGATTTGTACCAACAATGAAAGAATATGTGTGGGCACTACATACTCCAACTAAAAGAAAACTTGTTTGCCCAAAATGTGGCGAGAAAACATGGTGTTCGAAAAAGTTATCTCAAAATAAAAAAAGTAACATAAAATAGTTAGAATGAAAAAGATACAGGCTGCTTGCCTGTATCTTTTATATTAAGCGTTAATTATATATTTTTCATATCGCTTAACCTCGCGCGGAGTCAGCGAGGTTTTTATATGGACTCCGTGATCCATATAATTAGCAAAGATGACATTGTTATTTTCTTTTAAGTAATTGACTATATGTCCATCTTCAAACGGAATAATTAAATCTCTAATGACATTATCATTATAGATATTATAGTAAATATTTGAAACTAAAAGATCAATATTATCTTTAGTTTTATTAGAAATTGGTAAGAAATCTTCATCCAATAATACCGGTCCATCAATTAAATCAGATTTAGTTACCACAATTAATCTTTCAATTTCAGTAGCTTCTAGTTTTTCTAAAATTTCTTTAGTAATTTTCATCTCTTCAGGAGAAGCATTTAAACCGTCAACAACATGAATGATTAAATCGGCATCTTTAATATCGGATAAAGTTGATTCAAAGGAGTTAACTAATTCGTGTGGTAGTTTATGAATAAAACCAACGGTATCAATTAAGATAAATGGTGGTCTATTTTCCGCCTTTAATACTTTTGACTTAGTATCAAGAGTGGCAAACAGCATATCTTCTTCAAAAGTAAGTTTTGAATTATAGTTATCAAGGAGTGTGACAAGCGAGTTATAAGTTGCTGATTTGCCAGCGTTAGTATAACCAACTAAAACGACAATTGGAACTTCATTTTTTTGTCTACGTTTTCTTGATGTTGATTTAGCTTTCCTGATTTTTGAGAGTTCCCGTTTAACTCGTGAAATATCATCTAATAACTTTCTGCGATCTAATTCTAGTTTAGTTTCCCCAGGCCCCTTAGCGTTATAAGTACCACCGCCTTGACGAGATAATGACTTACCAAGGCCAACTAAACGCGGCAGCATATATTCATTTTGTGCGAGTCTTACTTCTAAAATAGCTTCATTAGTTTTCGCTCTAATGGAAAATATTTGAAGGATTAAAAAACTTCGATCAATGATTTGAAGTTCTAGGATATTTTCTAAGTTTCTTATTTGTGCTGGTGATAAAGTATCATCAACAATTAAAATAGAAGCGTTAATTGACTCGGCGATTAACTTAATTTCTTCAACTTTACCACTACCAAAATAGGTACTTGGTACTGGAGTTTCTCTTGATTGAATTATTTGCTCCTGCCCGTCTATTTCTAAAGTTAAGGCTAAAGCCTTTAATTCTTCAAGTGATCTTCTAGTTGCTTCAAGTGATTCGCCTTTTGTAATAGTTCCTAAAATTGCAATGTCCATTAAAAAAAGTCACCTTCCTTGACTATTATTATATCACTATATATGATATATTATGATATAATTAAAGGGAACGGCAGGTGATTTTTATGTGGCAAGGAACTCCAATTTGGGTAATAGCTGTAACTGCGTATTTGATGATAATCTCAATTTATGCTTTTTTAAGATTAATGTTTACCAATCGTAAAACATTTAGTCTCTTTCTAGCTGGATTGACGTTTATGGGTGTTTCAGCGTTTTTCTATTTTATAGTTATACCTGAAGAGTTACAAATTTTAAAAGATATTTTGATTTATATGAATATTATTGTATTGCCAGTTATTATTGCAATTATTATTGCTCCTGATATTCGCGCGAAATATGATGCGGGTTGGGCTCAAGAAGTCAATAAAATGTCTGGTATGCGTGTTAGTTCTGAGTTGACGAAAGAACATATTATTGATGCAGTAATTGATTTATCGAATCGTAAAATTGGGGCAATCATTACGATGGAAAACCACAATACTCTAGACCAATACGCTGAAAAAGCGATTTTAATTAATGGTAAAGTAACCAAAGAACTACTATTAAATATCTTTACGCCACTAACACCATTACACGACGGAGCCGTTATTATTAGAGGGGATGAAGTAGTGTGTGCGGCAGCATATTTTACCTTATCTCGGAATGATACATTCGATAAAACAATGGGATCACGTCACCGTGCCGCTTTAGGTATTAGTGAGATTACCGATAGTTTAACGATTGTAGTCAGTGAAGAAACTGGAGATATTTCAATAGCTGTAGCCAGTATGTTAATTAAACTTAATAGTCGTGAAAAGTTATTGGATTATCTAAACTTATATATTAAATAGGAGGGGTTATCATGAAAAAAGTTATTCAATCAATATACCGCTTTGTCACTAAGCCGTTTGTGACAATTGCGATTAATAATAAAACTGATAGAATGGTAAAATTTTTAAATAAACACTCATACCTATTTTTAATTATCGCCGTTATCTTAACCGCTGGAATTATATTTTTAATATATTTCCTACCTTACTTATAAGAAAGGATTAAATAATGGATTTTTTACCGATTTCAATTCTTCTATTAGCTATTTTAAGTGGGCTTGTAGTTTTATTAGAAGGAATTAATAATTCGAAAGTTCCATTTTATAAGACGATTATCGTATTGACTAATTTAATAGTCTCGGTAGTCTTTTTTGCAATATACTCAACGGTTATTAAAGAAAATCCAACTTTCTTAATGATCTATAATTATATGGGAATTTTTGAAATTGTACTACTTTTAGTATTCATTTTAATATTATTTGTTAGGATGTTATTTGCAAAAAAGCAGTTATCAATGCATACCCAGTCAATTAAAAATAGTCCTTGGAATACCTATTTAATAATTGATAAAAAAGACCGTATTAAAGACATTTCATCTAATTTATTACAAGATTTCGATGTTACTTTTGAAGAAGTATTAAACAAAAAATTATTTGATGTATTAAATCGAACTATTAGAATTACTCAAGTAAATAACAAAAATTCTTCGAATCGTGATTTTGAAGAAATGCTAGAGCAACTTAAAAAAATTAAAGCACCAAATGATATTGTTAAGCTTGAAATCGTTTATTTAAATAGTGAAGGTGATACTTCAGTTGTTCATATGATTGATCAAGCAATGTATTCTAAATTTGGATATTACGGAAGATTTTTAATTGGCGAGATGAAAACTGACTTCAATTTACTTGGAGTTGAAAAACAATTAAAACAAACTACCCTTCAACTTGAAACTCTTCAAGAACAATTCGTGGCAACGTTAGAAGTAAGTGATGAAGGATTAGCCTTTAGTGATATTGAAGATAAATCAACTTGGATTTCAGATACTTTAGCTGAAGAGTTAGGATTCCAATCAAATAATGTTCATACTGAAGATTTATTAAAATTAATGCAACCAGATGATTTAAATCGCTACTTAACTAAATTAAATCAATTAACCCCAGGAACTCCAAATATGGAGATGAAATATCGCCTATTTTCTAATGGCGTCTATAAATGGTATACCGATAAAAGTAAGAAAATTTTCTTAGAAGAAAATACGATGATCATGAGCGCGATTAATCAAGTATCAACGAAACATTTTATGCGGACTAACTTACAAAACTTAGATACTATGGGGGACCAAAACGACTTAACGATTAAACTTCGTAAAATTATTGATGAAGAAAGATATTTTCACTTAGTAGTGGTAAGATTAAAAAATTTACCATATATTAATGAACTTCATGGTCGTGAAGTTGGTAATATGGCAATTTCTGAATATATTTCTAAATTAGAAAAATCATTTGTTTCTGAAGAAAATAGTATTTTTAGAATTTCAGGTTCAACTTTCGCATTCATCTTAGATGATCAACGAAAAATGAACTTAATTAGAAAAGGTGTTCAAGGAAATGATGATTACTTAAATATGGTATTAGAGTACGGAGCAAGTAAATTAGAACTTGAGGTGTTTGCCGGTATTTCAATTATTAACAACGATGGCTATAACGAAAATGAAATGTTAGAAACAGCAATGCAAGCTTTAAAAGTAGCTGAAAACCCGAAATATAAAGGGCATGTTTGTTATTATGGAGATATTAAGTAAAGCGAAAATTAGAAAGATAATATTAGGCAAAAGGTTAAGACTATCTAGTAAAAATATTGCTTTAAAGAGTGCTAATATCATTAGTAAAATTCGTTTAGATAAAAATTATCAAAAGGCTCATGTAGTAGGTATTTATATGCCAACTAAAAATGAAATTGATTTAACGGATTTATTAAAAGATGATAAAGTATTTTGTGTGCCCAAAATTATTAATAAAGGCTTGTTATTTTCAAAAATTAGTGATGATACTAAATTTAAATCAGCTAAGTTTAATATTTTAGAACCAATTAATATTGAAGAAGTAACGGAAATTGATTATTTATTAGTTCCGGCGATTGCCATTTTTAATAACCACCGGTTAGGCTTTGGCGGTGGTTATTATGATAAGTTTTTAGTAAGATATCGCCCAAAGCATGTGGTTGGTGTAATCTATGATTTTCAAGAAGTTGAATTTGAAGTAGATAGTCACGATCAAAAATTAGATTATTATTTTAAAGGATAAAGATGAATTCTGCAGTGATTGTTGCCGCTGGTCTCTCAACTAGATATAAAATGTCTGGTGGGACTGGAAACAAAATGGATATATTATTAAAAGGTAAACCACTCTATTATCATAGTATGAAGGTCTTTTTAGAAATGGGATTTGAAGTAATTCTAGTTACTAATAAAGATATTAAAATTCCTAATGTAAAAGTGGTAAAAGGTGGTAATTATCGTGGCGAAAGTGTTTATAATGGAGTTAAGGAAGCAACTGGAGAATATGTCTTTATTCACGATGCCGCTAGGCCCCTATTAACTAAAGGAATGGTAGGAGAACTCCTTAATCATATTAGTGTTGGTGACGGTTGTTTTTTAGCTAAATGGCTAACTGATTCTTTAAAAGAAATTGGTAAGGGTGATAAAATTATATCACGTGACCGTAAAATGTATTTTACTACCGAAACCCCTCAAGTCTTTAGGCGCGAACTATTATTAGACGCTTTTAGTAAGGCAGAAGATCAATACTCTGATGAAGTAGGAATGGTTTTAGATATCTTTCCTAACGCCTCACTTTTTCCAGTTTTCCACACCAAATCAAATGATAAATTGACTGAAAAAGATGATTTATGGCGTATCCAAAAATTAATGAATCGCGGATTTAGAATCGGACATAGTTTTGATATTCATCGCCTAGAAAAAGGAAGAAAACTAATCTTAGGCGGAGTTGATATTCCTTCAGAAGTTGGCTTATTGGGACACAGTGACGCCGACGTCTTATTACATGCGATTACTGAATCAATTTTAGGAGCTTTGGGATTAGGAGATTTAGGAACTAATTTTCCTGATACTAGTGATGAATATAAAAACATCTCATCAATAGTCTTACTTCAAAGGGCACTAGAAGAGATGAAAAATAAAAACTATTTAATCGCGAATATTGATGTCTCATTATACTTAGAAAAACCTAAATTATTTAAGTATCGACAAAAAATTTTACATAACTTAGTATACTTATTAAAAATCCCAAATGGAGCAATTAATTTTAAAGTAACGACTACCGAGAAAATAGGCTCAATAGGGCAAAGTGAAGCGATTGCCGCGGAAGCAGTTTGCTTATTAGAGGAGGATTATCATGATTGTTGAAACTGAACACGGAAAATTTGATTTAATTAAAAATTACCGCGACGCATTTGATCCACAAGCGTTTAATGAAAGATATGTTGATGTCTCTTTTAAACAATATGATTATATTGTCGGAGATGTGTCATCAGGCATCTTAAGATTAAAAGGATTTGGCGATAATGAAAAAGGCAAAACTAGTTACAATTTTATTCCGGATTACTTAAATGATTCTTGTAACTACAACACGCCTTACTATATTTTAAAAAGAATAAAAGAGGAGACTAGAGACAGTGGAAATGGAAAAAGAAGTAAAAAGAATACTCGAGCAAATAAGACCGTATCTAAATAGAGATGGAGGCGACTTAGAGTTTGTTAAGCTTGAAGATGGAATTGTCTACATTAGAATGTTAGGAGCATGTGTCGGGTGCGCTTTGATTGATACTACATTATATGACGGAATTGAAAGAATTTTAGTTGAAAGAGTTCCGGGTGTTATTGCGGTAGTAGCAGTTTAATTGTAAATTATTGGCTTGATAATAATACATTATTTATCAAGCCTTTATTTTTTTTTTGAAACTATTGTATAATATATATGATATTGAACGGAGAGGATAACATGTCGTATTTAAATGTCAAAATTGATTTAACGAAAAAATTTATTAAGTCAAATTTAAAAGATTATCAAGGTAAAGTTAATGAGGTTCACGAAATGATCCACAATAAAAGTGGGGCTGGTAGTGACTTTTTAGGTTGGGTTACATTACCAACTGATATTCAAAGTGAAATGGATCGAATTCAAGCAGCAGCTAATAAAATTTTGCAACAAAGCGAAACTTTAGTCGTGATTGGAATTGGCGGGTCTTATTTAGGGGCACAAGCGGCTCTTGACTATTTAGTAAACAAAGAAGATGCAAAGATGGAAGTTATCTTTGCTGGACATCAAATGTCAAGTGGATATTTAAATCGATTAGTTAAATATTTAGAAAATAGAGATTTTTCACTTAATGTTATTTCTAAATCAGGAACAACAACTGAACCAGCAATTGCTTTTAGAATTTTAAAGGAATTAATTTATCAAAAATATGGCGAGGCAGCTAAAAATAGAATCTTTGTTACCACTGATGCTAAAAGAGGAGCTCTTTATAGCGCATCAGTTGAGGAAGGATATGAAAGATTTGTTATCCCTGATGATGTTGGTGGACGTTTTAGTGTCTTAAGTGCGGTTGGATTATTGCCACTTGCGGCAGCCGGATATAACATTAAAGAAATGGTTAAGGGTGCTGAGCACGCAATGGTTAAATATCATCAAACTGATATTGAGGAAAACGAAGCTTATAAATATGCCTTAGTTAGATACCTTTTATATAAAGAAGGTTTTAAAGTTGAAACTCTAGCTTTTTATGAATATGAATTATTTTATTTAGGTGAATGGTGGAAGCAATTATATGGTGAATCAGAAGGTAAAGGCGGTAAAGGATTATTCCCAGCTAGTATTAATTTAACTACTGATTTACATTCAATGGGACAATATATGCAAGATGGTCCAAGATTTTTAATTGAAACTGTTTTATCGGTTAATAAAGTTTCTAAAGATATTAAAATTCCTTTCTTTGAAAATGATAATGATAACTTAAACTATTTAGCGGGTGCTAAAGTTAGTTATGTCAATAAACAAGCCCAAAAAGGAACGATTGAAGCTCACTATGCTGGTGGA
>Ga0208195_1001218_pt1 | contig 29209 bp, 26 predicted proteins | sample AD_UKC077_MetaG_FD_184441 | JGI IMG/M metagenome (GOLD analysis project Ga0208195, IMG submission 184441) | Active sludge microbial communities of municipal wastewater-treating anaerobic digesters from USA - AD_UKC077_MetaG (SPAdes) (version 2) | ecosystem: Engineered > Bioreactor > Anaerobic >... | reverse complement strand
GGCGAAGCGATGAATATGCGTCCGGCAGGGTTTATTCACAGCTCGAAGGTAGTGGCCAGCTTGCCTGGAGATATGACGGTTTCTCCGACATTCACCTTCGAGCACGGCTTGCTTTCCCTCATAACGGAAGCGGGCGCGCCGGGGTATTTATCGGCGACATCTTCTGTTGTATCAACATCGACACTGAGCGAGTGGAACTCTATCAAGACTCTATTTTGCTCGGCAGTTATGGCGCAGCTTACTCTAAAACACCTGCCACCGACATCCGCACAAACCCCAATATGTATCTCATTGAAATGAGGAAACGCGGCAACCATGTGAGGGTCTATTCCGGTAACAGTAACACCCTCCGCTTCACTTCCACGGTATCACCAGCAAGTGGTTATTGCGGAATTCGCTCGGATAATGAAATCAAGTGTGAACTGCTTCGTTTGGGCGATGCATGGACTTACGAGCCGTATGAAGCCTTTGATGTGACGATGCCAAACGGTACTACCGAAAACTACGGCAGAATCGCCCGGAGTAGCGTGACATGGGACAGTGAATTCGAGGTATTCACACTTACTTCAGATGTGGAGGAATCCGCTACCCGAAGCGAGGATATCTCTATGGACTATGACTTCGTGCATTCAGCAATGCTATACATTCCATGCAACGCTGACTACACGGCAAAATTTACGCCACGCGACATCAACGTCTGGTGTTCGAGGGTATTCCTCGGTGATGGGGATGGTTTTGGAATTGTCTACTACCAAGACGTGGACTCGATTGTCTACTGGGCAAATGAAGCGGCATACCGATGGCGGTTGCGTGGTTTTGCCCTATGGTCACTCGGTCAGGAAGACTTGCGGCTTTGGGAGGCACTCCCAAAACAGAGTTAAAGAGTAATCATTCATATTGGCATTCGCGCCTGCATATTCAGCAGGCGTTTTTTATGCAAAAAACAGGAGGTAAAACGAAAATGAAAGAGATTTGGAACTGGATTCAGGTTGCATTTGCAGCCATCGGAGGTACACTTGGCTGGTTTTTGGGCGGATTGGACGGCTTCCTTTATGCGCTTATCGCCTTCGTGGTCGTCGACTACATCACGGGCGTGCTTCGGGCAATTGTGGAGAAAAAACTGTCCAGCAGAATCGGAGCGCAGGGTATCGCCAAGAAGGTAGCGCTATTCCTTGTGGTCGGCATTGGTCATCTCATCGACACCTATCTGCTCGGCGGCACGGGAGCACCACTTCGGACGGCGATTATCTTCTTCTACATTGCTAATGAGGGAATTTCTCTCGTTGAGAATGCCACGGCTATTGGGTTACCCGTGCCTGCCAAGTTAAAAGATGTGCTGGCACAACTTCATGGAAAGGATGAACAGAAATGAATCTACGAAAATTGATATTCACAAACAACGCCTGCTACAAGGCTGGCAGGACTATTACTGTCAAAGGCATTATGGTTCACTCCACCGGCGCGAACAATCCGAATCTGCGTCGTTATGTGGGTCCGGACGATGGATTGCTTGGCAAGAATCAATATAACAACCACTGGAATCAAGACAAACCGGACGGTCGGCAGGTCTGCGTACATGGCTTCATCGGAAAACTGGCTGATGGCAGTATTGCTACCTATCAGACACTGCCGTGGAATCATCGCGGTTGGCATGGGGCTTCCGGCTCAAAAGGATCGGTCAATGACAGTCACACAAGTTTTGAAATCTGCGAGGATGGCCTAACCGACAAAGCCTATTTCAACGCAGTCTACAAGGAAGCCACCGAACTGTGTGCCTATCTCTGCAAGGAGTATAATCTCGACCCGATGGCAGATGGCGTTATTATCGGTCATTACGAGGGGCATAAACGCGGCATCGCCAGTAACCATGCCGATCCAGGTCACTGGTTTCCGAAGCACGGCAAGTCAATGGATACATTTAGAGCAGAGGTCAAAAGGCTACTCACGGCAACAGAACCGTCAAAGCCTCCCACCCCAACTGAACCGAAAAAGCTGTACCGTGTACAAGTCGGTGCTTACGCCGTCAAAGCCAATGCTGATGCCATGCTAAAAAGAGTCAAGGCGGCGGGATTTACGGATGCTTTCATCAAAACCGAATAACCAGCATATGCTGGTACGCAAGTGCCCCTCTTCTGTCTGTAGACGGTAGAGGGGCGCTTTTTATTTCCCCTCCGAATGGAGGAAAGCATATGACTACTGCTCAAAAAGAGCGGATCGAATACTTACGTAGTAAAGGTAACAGCTATGCCGCTATCGCTGCCGATCTCGGTATGTCCGAAAACACCGTCAAGTCCTACTGCCGCCGAAATAACATCAGCGTTTCGATAAACCAAGAACTACCCGTAGATACTGATGCCTGTGCCAACTGCGGCATTCCACTTCAGCACATGCGGGGTTCTAAGCAGAAACGGTTCTGTTCGGACAAGTGCCGTATGGCTTGGTGGAAGGCACACCCTGAGGCCGTGAACCGCAGAGCCTTATATCATTTCGTATGCCCGATCTGTGGCACGGAGTTTGAAAGCTATGGTAACGCACGTCGGCGATACTGTTCCCGCGCCTGTTTTGGGCAGTCACGGAGGGCTTGCCATGAGTAAAGACGAAGCAATCCTCCGCTACAAGTCAGCTATGGCGGTGTTTAAAAACTGGCACGCAAATGGCATCATTTCTGATGATGACCTGCAGTCAATAGATGCAATACTTGCCCAAAAGTATGGTTTATCCTCGTGCAGTATATTCCTCGAAAATGACTTGCTATGTAAGGAAAAAAGAGTGATATATGGTAATGCGAAAGGAGGCCATTATGGGCAGAAAGATAACAAAAGTTGAACAAACGGCGCCATTGCCGACCAGACAACGGGTCGCAGCCTACGCTCGTGTTTCCTGCGGTAAAGATGAAATGCTCCATTCCCTTGCCGCTCAGGTCAGCTACTACAGCAATCTGATACAGGGCAAACCTGAATGGGAGTATGTCGGCGTGTATACCGACGAAGCGGAAACCGGCACGAAGGATTCAAGACCTGAATACCAGCGACTGCTTGCCGACTGCCGTGCGAGACGCATCGATCTCATCCTCACGAAGTCTATCAGTCGCTTTGCGAGAAATACAGTCACATTGCTTGAAACTGTACGGGAACTTAAGAATCTCGGCGTCGGCGTATATTTTGAGGAGCAAAACCTGCACTCACTTTCAGGAGACGGAGAGTTAATGCTCACCATCCTTGCAAGCTACGCACAAGAGGAAAGCCGCTCTGTCAGCGAAAACCAAAAGTGGCGTATCAGAAAAGATTTCAAGGAGGGCAAGCCCTCCAACAACATCCGCATTTACGGGTTTGACTATAAGGACTTCAAGTTAACCATTATTCCCGAAGAAGCCGAGGTCGTGCGAATGATATTCGCCGACTATTTATCGGGACTTGGTAAAAATGCGATTATGAAGAAGCTGATTCGGCTCGGAGTACCCACCAAGTGCGGTGGTCGCTGGTCAGAAAGCACCATAGGCTCTATTCTGGGGAACGAGAAATTCATCGGTGATACGTGCTTGCAAAAGGGCTTTATCACTGACCACCTTACAAAGCAATGGAAGTCAAACAGCGGTGAGCTGCCGAAATACTATGTCGAGGGTTCACATGAAGCTATTATCGACCGCGAGACCTTCGAGGCGGTTCAGATTGAGATGGCCCGGCGGGCAGCAAAAGCTAATCATCCCCGGAAGCTGACATTCAGCGAATTTTCGGGACTAATCACCTGTAAAAAGTGTGGAGCAAAATTCCGCAAAAAGGTAAGCGGCGTGGGCACAAAATATGCCAAGGTGGTTTGGGCTTGCGCTACCTACACTTACCGAGGAAAGCACGAATGTGCCGCCAAGCGAATACCCGAGGACATACTCAAAGAGAAATGCACCGAAGTGTTAGGGCTTGCTGTGTACGACCCCGATGTATTATCGGGGAAGATCACAGCGATAGCAGTCCCCGACGACGGCGTCCTGGTATTTACTTTTAAAGACGGCACAGAGCAAACATCTACATGGGAAAATCGCTCCCGACGAGAGAGCTGGACTGACGAGATGCGGCAAACCGCAAGAGAACGGGCGCTGGGAGGTACGGACAATGGCTAATATACGAGTTATCCCTGCCACCGCTCCAGCTTTGTCGGCGCAGTCAAAGTCGAACGCTGTCAAGCGTCGCGTGGCGGCTTACGCAAGGGTTTCCACCGACAGCGACGAGCAGCTTACAAGCTATGAAGCGCAGGTTGATTACTACACAAAATTCATCCAGAGCCGAGAAGACTGGGAATTTGTGACCGTCTACACGGACGAAGGGATTTCTGCGGTCACCACCAAGAAACGCGATGGCTTCAATCAGATGGTAGCTGATGCTCTGGAGGGCGGCATAGACCTCATCGTCACAAAATCAGTCAGTCGCTTTGCCAGAAACACAGTAGATAGTCTCACAACCGTTCGCAAACTCAAGGAAAAAGGCGTGGAAGTCTGGTTTGAAAAAGAGAACATCTATACGCTGGATTCCAAAGGCGAGTTACTTATTACAATTATGAGCAGTTTGGCGCAGGAAGAAAGCCGCTCCATTTCAGAGAATGTGACTTGGGGTCAGCGCAAGCGAATGGCGGACGGCAAGGTCAGCCTTCCGTACAAACAATTCCTCGGCTACGAGAAAGGTGAGGACGGCCTACCGCAAATAGTTCCTGCCGAAGCAAAAATTGTTCGCCTCATCTTTCGTCTCTACATGGAGGGCAAGACATTCTCGGCAATTGCCAAACACCTCGAATGTCATAACATTCCGTCACCTGCAGGTAAGAAAACGTGGCAAACGGCGGTGGTTCAATCAATCCTGACCAACGAGAAATATAAAGGCCATGCCCTACTGCAAAAGACTTTCTGTGCAGACTTCCTCACGAAGAAAATGGTCAAGAACGAAGGACAGGTTCAGCAGTATTACGTCGAGAACAGCCATCCCGCCATTATCGAACCTGATGAGTTCGACGCCGTTCAGCTTGAAATAGAGCGACGTAAGAACCTCGGCAGACCCACGAGCAGCACGAGTATATTTGCATCCCGACTTATCTGCGCGGATTGTGGCGGCCGCTTTGGCAAGAAGGTCTGGGGCAGTTATAAGGGCGACAAGACCTACCGCAAAGAAGTCTGGCAGTGTAATGATAAATACAAACGGCTCGGAAACCCCGGAAAGGGATGCCAGACGCCACATATCACCGAGGAAGTGATCAAGGAAAGGTTTTTAGCCGCATTCAATCAACTAATGCATAACCGCGATGAGCTGATTGAAGACTGCCGACTTGCTCAAAATGTCTTTTGTGACACCACGGCAATTGATACAGAACTTGCCGAATTGTTCCGTGAGATTGAGGTTGTTACCGAACTATCCAGAAAGGCAATTTATGAAAATGCCCGATCGGCGGTAGACCAGAAGGAATGGACGGAGCGTAACAACGCCTATCTCGAACGCCACCATAAAGCTTCAAAGCAAGTCGATGAGTTGGAAGCGATCAAGCGAGAGCGCCTTGGCAAGGGCAAAATCATCGAAGGCTTCATCAAAGACATTGAGAGCCGACCGCTTGCCATAGCTGAGTTTGACGAAAAACTGTGGCTTGCTGTAATCGACCAAGTGACGGTCAACCAAGATGGCGCAATGACATTTAGATTCAAAAACGGCTCGGAAGTCACAGCTTAACATTCAACTATTTACGGCTCGCCAATCGGCGGGCTGTTTTTTTTGCCTTAACAGTATCTTTTAACGATTACAAGGTAAATCGTTAAAAGATGCACACCCCCAGAGGTCTAATCGTTAAAAATAAGCACTTGGCAGCCACAAGTTCGTGTCAAGTATCCTCCGAAAACGGCAACTCTAATACACCAACTATTGCTACAAGGCGAAAAGCACAAAGCCCGAAAGCGGCTTAAATCAAGCACTTTTTGACAAACAAAAAACCACCTGCTGACAAAATTCCTTTTATCAATAGATGGTATTTGATTTGGTGGAAGCGAGGGGAGTCGAACCCCTGTCCGAAATCACCTTGAAAGGGACTTCTCCGGGTGCAGTCCGTGGTCCGTTTTCCCCAACCCGCCAAGTCCACGGACAAGCTTGATGGCCGGGTAGTCTGATCATACGCGGCAGGGCCTCAAGACCTTGGCCCGCCGGGAGCCCCCTTTGACCTGCCTAAGGGGAAAGGTCTGCTTCTGACGTCCTGACGCGGCTAGCAGATTGACCGCGGGGACGGCAGCGGTTAAGCCGCTGCAAGTGCCGGTTTGTTGGCAATTATAAAAAGTTTCCCGTTTTTTAAAGAGGCCAACGAGAATCCTCTACCCGCTTTCCCGATCTCAACGACCCCGTCGAAACCAGTGCGCTCCCATGTGAGAGCGATTTATTATAGCATGGAAGGGCTTGATTGTAAAAGAACAAGGGCTTACAGGTGGTATGCTGTCCATATGACGCAGCGTTTTAACCCTGGTTTGGCGGAGGAACTGAGATGAGTCAGAAGGAGCCGTACGTGCTGGCAGTGGATGTGGGGACCCAAAGTGTCCGGGCCATTGTTTTCGACCGGGAAGGCAACCAGATTGCCCGGGGCAGAAAGATCAGCCAGCCCTATTACAGCCTGGAGCCAGGCTGGGCGGAGGTGCCGGCGGAACAATTCTTTGATGACAGCTGCCAGGTCATCCGCCAGGTGCTGGACCAGCTGGGCAGCCGGGTGGATCAGCTGAAAGCTGTGGCCTTCACCGCCAACCGGGATAATATCATGCCCCTGGATGATGATGGGCAGCCCTTGCGCGACTGGATCACCTGGGTTGACACCCGGCGGTCGCCCGAGGCCATGGAGGCGCTGAAAAAAGAACTGACGGGGGTGGATCTGGCCATCTATCTTTACGATTATGCTTTTTTCTCCATGGTGGCCTACCGGTCCAAATTCAACTGGATAAAATACAATCAGCCCGACATCTATGCCCGGGCCAAGCGCTATGTCTCCCTGACCGGCTATTTGAACCTGAAACTGTGCGGTGTTTTCAGGGACGCGCGCGGCATGCAGGTGGGCTACGTGCCCTACCAGGCCAAAAGGCAGGATTGGTATCGCATCAAGGGGGTTTTCAAATTTCTTGGTGTCAGGCGTGACCAATTGCCCGACCTGGTAGCACCGGGAGAGGAAATCGGCAGGATCACGGAAGCCGGCCATCAAGCCTGCGGCTTGCCGATCGGCCTGCCCGTCATCGCCTCAGCCGGCGACAAGCAGTGTGAAACCTTGGGCGGGGGGGTCTTTGATCCTTCCCAGGCCGTTATCAGTTATGGAACCATGGCAACCCTGGGCACCACCACCCTGCACCACATCGAAGACAAGAAGCTGAAGTTTTACACCTTTGCCAGTTGCATACCCGATGCCTGGAATCCGGAATACAGTATTTACCGGGGTTACTGGCTGGTAACCTGGTTCTGCCGGCAGTACGCCAAAGAAAGCGGTTTTCCAGAATTTCTCAAGCGCATGAATGAGGAGGTAGTCAAGGTACCGCCGGGTTCCAACGGGCTTTTCGTCTTCCCCTTCTGGACCATCCATCCCGGCCTCTATCCTCACGGCAAGGGCATGATTGCCGGCTGGGTCGACCGCCACCGGGAGGTGGATCTTTACCGGGCCATCCTGGAGAGCATCGCCTACGCTTTGCGTGAGGGCCTGGAATTGATCGAGGCCAAGAGCCGGACCAAGGTAAAAAAACTGACCGTTGTCGGCGGCGGCAGCCAGTCGGATGCTGCCATGCAATTGACCGCGGACATTTTCAATCTGCCGGCGGTCCGGCTGGCAAGCGGGGAGGTCAGCGCCGTCGGCGCGGCTATCAACGCGGGGGTTTGGGCGGGCTTTTATGACTCCTACCAGGAAGCGGTCGGTGTCATGACCCGCGAAGAAAAAGTCTTTTGGCCTGACGCTGACAATGTCGCCATTTATGAAGATCTCTACACAGGGATTTATAAGAAGGCTTACAAGAGCAACGAGAAACTCTTCAAGGAACTGGAGCGCTATTCAGGAAAGAGTCTGGAATGAGGTCCGGACGGCTTGATTCGCCCGGGGGATGATCGAGTAGGATGGAAGAATCAGTTTAGAGGAGAATCACATGATTGAAACCGTTTACCAACTGGTCCAAAACGATGATAAGTCGGTCAAAGCCATTGTCATGGACGAGAATGTCCACTACATGCAGATGGTGCTGAACCAGGGCCAGGGCCTGCCGGTCCACTACTCGAACAGCAATCTCTATATGACGGTGCTGCGGGGGACTTTGTCCATCGGCCTGGAAGATCAGGAAATCCACGATTACCCCAAGGGCAGCCTGCTCAAGATCCCGGTTGATGTCCGGATGAACGTACACAACCGGCATGAGGAGGTCCTGGAGATTACCGTGGTCAAGGCGCCGGCACCTGCGGCGCCGGCAAGACAGGCTTAAGCTTTGGCTGTAACCTGTTTTTGGTTTTGACGTCTTCTAGGGTAGGCAGGCACCTGTCTTCCCTGCCAGTGTCTTGGAACCAGGGCAGGCAATAAAGGAGAGAAAAGATGAAGAAAAGAATCCGTTTGATTGTCCTTGTGACGGCCCTCCTGTTGGTTGCGCTGATCGGTTTTGGCTGCGCTGCGGGTCAGGGAGCCAAGGATACTGCCCCCAGGGAACCTGAAAGCTGGCGGCCCGGTGACGAGTGGGGAGAGGACGGGGAGTACCCGGGAATTTTGCCGGATGAGCCACCATTGCCCCTGCCTCTTCCACCAGGTAAAATCGAGCGCAAGTTCATACAGAACGGTGAGCTGGCCCTCCGAAGCTCCGATCTGAAAAAGACCTATGAATCGCTGGTGAAACTGACCCGTGAGTTGGGCGGTCGCGTCGTTTCCTACGAACAGCTGACATCAGGAGATGTTGCGTGGATTACCATGCAGGTGGCGGTTCCTTTCGGAAAACTGCCCGAATTCATGGAGCATACGGCTGAAAATGTCACCAAGGTGGAGAACAAAACAGTCACCAGTGAAGAGGTCACCGAAGCCTATTACGATACAAAAACCAGGATCCAGTCGACAGAAGAGCTGATCGCCCACTACCGGACCATGCTGGTCAAGGCGGAGACCATCGAGGACACCCTCATGGTGCAATCACGGATTGATGAGCTGACGCTGGAACTCGAAAGCCTGAAAGGACGGTTGCAACGGCTCGACAGCCTGACCCGTGAATCCAGGATCGACATCACCATCCGGATGGAAACCGATCCGACCATCACCAAGCCGGAGGTGACCTGGAAAACCCTCAAGTGGTCCGACGTTGGCTTCCTGATGAAAAACGCCGTCCAGCGTGTTGGGATCGGGATTGTTCTCGCTCTCCAGTACCTGCTCGTTATCCTGGTCTACGCCGCTCCCTTCATTCTGCTGGCGGCGCTTGTCCTCCTGATTATCTGGCTGGTCAGGCGGCGCAGGAAGAAGCGCAGAGCGAAAAAGGCCGCTGCGGGATCTCCCGCGCGCCCTGAGCCCCCGGCAAGGGAATAATAGGGAGGATCAGCCGGCAAAAAAAAGGAGCGGGTGGATGCCCGCTCTTTTTTGTGGATTCAATCTTCCCTATTTCAGGATAAGAAACCAGACAAAGAGGATGGCCGCCAGACCAATCAGAAATCCCAGGAGCAGGAAGAGAAAAAAGGTTTTGAGGTTGCCTTTGCGTTTCTCTTTTCTTTCTCTTGCCATGGCATCGTCTCCCTTTCCTTTCCTTTTGCCCTTTGATTTTCCGGCTTTTTCCGATTCCGGCTGATCTTCGCCGATTTCCTTGTGGTAGATGGATTTTCGGATTTCAAGCCCCGCGACCGGTTCGCCCGGTTCAGAAAGCTCCAGATCCCTGACTTTCAAGGCCAGGACAGTCCCGCTTGCGGAGTCGTCACTTTTTCTTGAATGGATCTGCGCCTGCCGGATCGAGGCGGCAAAAGCGTCAGGGGAGGAGAGATCCTCAATCAATTGGTGTGGCTTGTAGCCCGTACGAAAACCACTTGAAGTCAAGAGAATGATGTCGCCCGGTTTCAAGTCAACTTCCCGGGTGGTGATCAAGCCGGAGGGTGCCGGAGACCGGCTGTCACCGATCAGGGCGGTCCGGCGGCCATTGCCATTATCTGCCGGGCTGCACAGGAGAAAGAGCTCGCCGCCGCGAAAGAGGAAGCTGTCTGTTTGCCCGACATTGAGGACGTAGGCCGTGTTGGCATCGATCAGAAGGAGGGCCATGGAGGCACCCGTTATCCCGTTCCCGCGCGGTTTGATCTGGCTCAGGACACGGTTATGGGCCTCTTTGACCAGGTCCCGGCTGAACTTTCGAAAGTCGAGGGAAGGGCTTTGATAGCGTCCCAGAAGGTCAGCCAGGTCATGGGCAGTCCGTTGGATGATACGGCCCGCCAGGTCGCCAACGCCGGGGCCCCCCACACCTTCAGTGACGACGTAGAGCTGGTTGTAGCCGGTGGAACTGCCGGTTTGCTCTTCACTCCCGGTGATCATGTCGGGGTAGACCCGCCCACTGAGACTGAAGGTATCTTCATTGACCGTGGTCTGTTTCCCCGATCCGGTCAGCCCGATGACAAAAGTTCTGGCCATAGACTCCTCGTAGCTTTCAAAATAGAGATGACTGGCAATCAAGTCGGCATTTATGATAGCACAAAGAAGGCAGATGATATGATGGAAAGCGGAGGTTGACCGGATGAAAGAAGCAGAAGACAAGCAAGCAGCCGGGAAGGCCGTTGCCCTGATCACAGGGGCCTCGTCGGGCCTGGGCGCCGCCCTGACCCGACTGCTAGACGAGACCCTGCCGGACGAGATGGTCTTGTGGCTGATCGCCCGGGATGAAGAGAAACTTATGGCCTTTTCCTCTTCACTTCGCCATGAAAGCAGGATCCTGGCTCTGGACCTTTCCCGGGACCTGTCATTTGAACGGCTGAGGGGAATTCTGGATCGGGAGAAGCCAGTCCTGCATTTGCTGGTCAACAATGCGGGTCAGGGATGCAGCGGCAGCTTTTCCTGCCTTGAACCTGAATCGCTCGATTTGCTTTGCGACCTGAATGTCAAGGCGCAGGTTTCCATGACAGCCCTGGCTCTTCCCTTCATGGCGGAAGGCAGTTCCATCCTCTTCACTGCCTCTGTCGCCGCCTTTCTGCCCCAACCCGGCTTTGCAGCCTATGCCGCATCCAAAGCCTTCATTTTGTCCTTTGGGCTGGCGCTTGGCGGGGAGTTGAGGCAAAAGGGGATACGGGTGACCGTCACCTGTCCCAATCCCATGCTGACCGACTTTTTTACCCCCCAACAAAAGGAAGCGCTGCTGAAATCCTACAAAAGGCTGGGGATAGAGGATCCTGACCGGGTGGCGCAAAAGACCCTGGCTGCCATGAGGCGAAACAAGAGCCTGGTTGTCACCAGTTTTGCGGGTAAGCTGATCCGGCTGGCTGCCAAGTTGCTGCCGACAGGTTGGATGCTCCGGATGATCCGCTGGGACTGAGCTTTTTTCCCAGTCAGCGGGATTTGATCTTCAGGTAAACCAGCTTGACGTTGGGGTTGCCCGTATCCCGCATCTCGATGTCGTATTTGCCCATGGAGCGAACCAGAGTGGTCAGTTTATCGTAGCCATAGTTGCGCGAATCAAAAGACGGCTGCTTTTTGATAATCAGGTTGCCGACCTCGGCCAGGAAAGCCCAGCCGTTTTCATCCTCCACATCCCGGATGGACGAGTTGATCAATTTGATCAATTCCCGGTCGACCTTGCGGATGCCGCTGCGGTCCCGGCTGCCGGCCGGCTTTTTTTCCGTGGCTGGTTTTTTTTCGGTTTCCTTTTTGTCAGACTCTTTTTTAGCTGAGGGCCTGGTCCGTGATGCCGGCTTGGAAACCGGTTCCTTTTCTGGCCTTTCTTTATCCGAATCTTCTTCCTCGGCGTGCTGGTCAATGATCTCCAGATAAATGAAGCGGTCACAGGCCGCAATAAATGAATTGGGTGTTTTCATCTCCCCGAAGCCGTAGACGGTCTTTCCTGATTCGCGAAGACGTGTAGCCAGTTTGGTAAAATCGCTGTCACTGGATACCAGGACGAAGCCGTCTACCTTGTCGGTGTAGAGAATATCCATGGCATCAATAATCATGGCGGAATCGGTGGCGTTCTTGCCAGTGGTATAGCTGAACTGCTGGATGGGGCTGATGGCGTAATCAAGAAGCTGCGATTTCCACTGGGCCAGGTTCGGTTTGGTAAAGTCACCGTAAATCCGCTTGATGGTCGGCGTCCCATAGCGGGCAATTTCCTCCATCATGCCCCTCACATTGTGGGGCGGGACATTGTCCGCGTCAATCAGGACGGCTAGCTGGATATCGCTTTCCCTTGTGCTTGTATTAGTCATGGTGCTTTATTCCCTTCATGCGGCAGCCGTTCGGCTGGCTGCCGGCCAGCCTTATTCTAACACAGGCCGACTGATAAACTGCCGGCGGGGCCCTTTGGTCCGTGTTATGATTGAAACACATTTGAATGAAGTGAAAGGGATAAAACCTGATGGAAAAAGATCCTGTCCTGGTCGTCATGGCCGCCGGCATGGGCTCGCGTTATGGGGGACTCAAGCAGCTGGAATCCTTCGGACCCTCAGGCGAGATCCTGATGGATTATTCAGTCTTTGATGCCGTAAGGGCCGGTTTTTCACAAGTGATCTTTGTCATCCGCAAGGACTTCGAAGAGGCCTTTAACCGGATGATCGGGCCCAGGTTGGAGGGCAGGGTCAATTACACTTATGTCTTCCAGGATCTGCAAGACCTTCCTGCCGGGTATTCGGTCCCCCAAGGCCGGATCAAGCCCTGGGGAACGGGGCAGGCGGTTCTGGCGGCCAGGGAAGAGCTCAAAGGGCCCTTCGCTGTCATCAATGCCGATGACTACTATGGCCCCTCCGCCTACCGGGCCATCCGGGATTTTTTGACCAGGGACCATGCCCCGGGTGAAGGAGACCGGCTTGGCCTTTGTGTGTGGCGGCTGGGCGATACTCTGTCCGATCACGGGCGGGTCTCGCGCGGCGTCTGCGAAATGGAAGAAGACGGCAGTCTCAAAGGTCTGAGAGAGATCAAGGGCATTGAGCGGTCGGGGGCGGGTGCCCGCTACCCGCTTGAAGGCGGGGCGGCCTACCAGGCACTCGATTTGGACAGCCCCGTGTCTATGAACTTTTGGGGTTTCCCGGTCTCTTTTGTCCATGATCTTGCTTCGGAATTTGCGGGCTTTTTGGAAAGATTGCAGGACCTGGATCCCTTGACCTCTGAGTTTTTGCTGCCCGTTGTGGTCGGACAGGGCCTAGCCTCAGGCAGGGCCCGGGTAGAGGTCATGCGGGTGACAGACAGCTGGTATGGCGTAACCAATAAAGAAGACAGACCGCGGGTGGAGGAAGCTCTGGCTGGATTTGCCAGGCAGGGCCTGTATCCCACGCCCCTGTGGTCTTGACGGGAGAGAACAATGACTTTGGAATCAAGGATCGCGGCCGCCCTGGCGGGCCGGCTGCCCATCAGTCAGGAAGAGGCGGAGGCGGGACTTGGCAGGCCGCCCAGGCCGGAAATGGGCGACATTGCCTTTCCCTGTTTTCGCTTCGCCAAGGAGATGAAAAAAGCGCCCAGCCTGATTGCCCGCGGGCTGAAGCAATGGCTGGAAGAGGGCTCGGAGGGATCATTCAAGGAAATATTCGTGGCCATTGACCGGGTGGAGGCCGACGGCGGTTATCTCAATTTCTTTATCCGCCGGGATTACCTGGCCCGGACCGTTTTGCGGCGCTCCATCGAAGCCGGCGACCGGCCGGGCTCGACCGGGGAGGGCCAGGGCAAAACGGTTATCGTCGAGTACTCATCCCCCAACATCGCCAAACCCTTCCATGTCGGCCATGGTTTTTCAACCTTTTTGGGCGAAGCGATCGCCAATTTGTTCGAATACGCGGGCTATCATGTGGAACGTTTTAATCACCTGGGCGATTACGGCACTCAGTTCGGCAAGCTGATTGTCGCCTGGCGTCTCTGGGGTGACCCTGCGGCGCTTGAACAGGCACCTATCCAGGAGCTGACCCGGATTTATGTCAGGTTTCATGAGGAGTCAGAGCAGGATCCGAAACTGGAAGATGAGGCCAGGCTGGCCTTTAACCGGCTGGAACAGGGCGGCGAGGAAGAAAAGGCCCTGTGGGAAACCTTCCGCCGGGTCAGCTTGATGGAATTCAAAAAGATCTACGACCGGGTTGGTATTCACTTTGACAACACCAACGGGGAGAGCTTCTATTCGCCCATGATTCCTGAAGTTGTCGAGATCCTGAAAGAGAAGGGCCTGCTCGAGGAAAGTGAGGGAGCCCAGGTCGTCAACCTGGATGCCTTCGGGCTCAAGCCCTGCCTGATCCTGAAAAGCGATGGCTCAACCATCTACGCTTCGCGCGATATTGCCTCCATACTCTACCGTGAACGGGAGTACCATTTCGACAAGAATATTTACGTGGTGGGGATCCCTCAGAAAAACCATTTCAATCAGGTTTTTGCCGTCATGAAGCGAATGGGTTTTCCCAAGGCGGATGACTGCATCCATGTCGCATTCGGAACCGTCCGTTTCGCTGAAGGGGCCCTGGCAACCCGGACCGGCAATGTCGTCCTGCTGGCCGATCTGCTGGATACCAGTGTTGCCAAAACTGCCGCCCTGATCGAGGCCAACAACCCGGACATGGACCGGAAACTTGCGGCCTCCATTGCCGAGCGGATCGGCCTCGGTGCCGTCCGCTATGCCTATCTGCGAAACAGCCGTGAACGTGACATTGTTTTCTCCTGGGAGGAGATGCTTGACTTTGAAGGGGATACAGCCCCCTATCTGCTCTACACCGTGACGCGGTGCGCTTCCTTGGAACGCAAGGCGCCAGCCGGCATGATGGACCGTGTCCGGCAGGTCAGCGATGAGGACCTGTCCAGACTTGACGGTGACCATGAGCAGGAGGTCATCAAGGAAATCGACCGCTTTGCCAAGGCGGTTGAAGCCGCCCGGCAGGCTTGTGAGCCCTCCATTATGATTCGCCAGGTCATGGCGCTTGCCCGGGCCTTCAATACTTTTTACCATCACACGGCTGTCCTGAAAGCCGGCGATGAATCGCTGACGGCTGCACGTCTGGCCCTGGCTGGAGCGGTTGGCCGCACACTTATTGCCGGACTTCGGCTGGCCGGCATTGAACCGGTTGACCGGATGTAAGGCGGGCAGGCGATGGCTCAAAAAAAAGACCCTGTAACGTGGCTGGAGGGCTTGGACAACGGCCTGCTGGAAGAAAGGGCTGAAAAGGCATACGCCCGGCTCCGCTCCGCCCGCAACCGGCAGGAGCTGGCTGCTCTTATCCGCCAAGTACTGGATGACCTGCGCCAGATGGAAGCCTATCGCAAGGATCTGATCGTCGGGGCCTTTTTGGATCCGGCCGACAGGGGAATAAGGGAGTCTCTGGACCGGACCGAGGAGGGTTGCCTCGCCTTTCTTTGTGAATATTCCCGCTTTTTTGCCAGCATTTCAAAATCATCAAAAGGACTGGAAGCGGCCTCCCTGATCGGGCCGGATTTACCAGCGGCGGCGAAGAACCTGGCTGCCTCATATCAAAAGAAAATCCTTCCCGATCTTCAAAAAGAAAAGGACCTGATCGCAGGCCAGCTGAAAAGACTTGACGAACTGTCACTTTCCTCTCTCCGGACCGGCGCGGTCATGGGAGAGGCAAGGCGCATGCTCCAGTCCCATTCGCGCGAACGCCGCATGAGGGCCTACCGTTCACTGGCAGGCCGGCTGGCACGGTACAGGGATGAAGTTGAAAAACATTTCGTCCAACTCCATGAGACCCGCCGGTCCATGGCCGGGCAGGCCGGCTTCAAGACCTTCTTCGATTATGCCCTGGCCCGGTCCGGCCTGACGGAAGAGAAACGGATGCAGGCCACAGCCTTCCGCCAGCTTGCTCAAAAACACCTGACCCCTCTTGTCCCGGCCATCCGGGCCTCGCAATGGAAGCGGCTGGGGCTTGCGGAACCAAAACCCTGGGACGTCATCTACCCCGCGTCCTTCGGAGTTCCCACGCTCGATTTGTCGGCCTATCCACTGGAGAAAACTTATCTTAAGGGCTTGAGAAGCCTCTTGGGACCCCGGGCGGCCCATTTTGAATCCATGGGGGAAGCAGGTGCCCTGTCTTTTCACGTTACGGGCGAACCGCGTCAGGATCCGGACTCTTTTGATTACTGCGCCGCCGACCCCCACCATGACATGTCAGGGATCCACTTTCCCGATACAAACCGGTCCTATCTCCTGTTGCCCCCTCTGCCGCAGGAATGGTTCGCCTCCACGGTTTTCGCCGAAACAGGATCCATCCTCATACAGCTGTCCGGTGCCCAGGAGCTGCCCTGGCCGCTGGCATCGCCGGAAGCCGGGATGCGCTTGAATCTTGCCCGCTATTCCCTGTCAATGCTCTCGCAGCGGGTCTGGGGGCTCTTTTACGGGATCATGGCCCGCTATGCCCGGGAATACGACATGGCGGAGCTGGCCCTTGACCTGCCTCTCTTATGTGCTTTGGATGAAATGGAGGAGTTCCTGAGCCGTGCCCGGGTGACCAACCTCCAAGTCTTCCGCCACGCCTGGAATGAGATCGCCAGACGCTATCTCCCGTCAGGGTCTGCGGAAGAAGCGCCTTCCCTGATACCCACGGAAGATCTGTGGCTCTACGCCCCCTCCCTTTGGAGCCGGCCGCTGGCTGGCATTTCCGAAGCGCTGGCAGCTGTCTCAGTCCTGGGAACCCTGCCGCTTGGCCGCCGGCACCAGGTCCTGGAAACCGCCTTTTCGCAACTGCTCGATCAGGAGCCTGGAACAGATCCCTTTGCCGGCTTTGGCCATGCCGGTTATCCTTCACCTTATGAAGAGGAAACAGTTCGAAAGGCTGCTTTTGCCATGGCGGACTTTCTGGGGCTTTAATCTTGACGGGCAGGGAAAGCACAATGACGATCATTGCGGTGGCAAGCCATAATCAGGGCAAGCTTGAAGAATTGAAGGCCATGGCGAAAGGATGGCCTGTCCGCCTGATCGGGCCGGATGAGCTTGGCCTGGTGTTGGAAGCGGACGAGAACGGGCATTCATTTGACGAGAATGCCCTGATCAAGTGCCGGGCCCTTCATGAAAAAGCGGGAGGCTGGGTCATGGCCGACGACTCGGGACTGGTTGTCGATTACCTGGGAGGGGATCCGGGGATCCATTCAGCCCGCTATGCCGGATCCGGAGCGACAGACCAGGAAAACTGCCGTCTTCTGCTCGACCGCCTGAAAGAGGCCGGCGAAGGGGAGAGGCGGGCGCATTTCCACTGTTCCCTGGCGGTCATTTCCCCCGGCGGCCAAACGGAACTCTATCATGGCAGGACCGGCGGGACCATCGCTTATGAAGCCCGGGGAAGCGGGGGCTTCGGCTACGATCCGGTTTTTATCCCGGATAACAGGCAAGGTACCCTGGCCGAGCTGCCGCCGGACGAGAAGAATGCCATCAGCCACCGCGGACAGGCCTTCAGGCTGTTTTTGGATCAACAGTTTGGGCGGCCGGCTGATGAAGAAAGGACGCAGTGACATGGCCAGACAGAAAAAAACGACGGATGCCTATTATATTGTCAAAGGTGACGATTTGCCTGAAGTATTCCTCAAGGTCATGGAAGTAAAAAAACTGCTGGATCAGGGCCGTGTCCGCTCAGTCAATGAAGCGGTCAAGCAGGCGGGGATCAGCAGGAGCGCCTATTACAAATACCGGAAATCCATCCGAGCCCTGAAAACCATTGACCAGGGCGCTGTGACAGCTGTTTTGATCGTCATGGAACATCTCAAGCGTGTCGCCCCGCTTTGTTTCGATACCTTTTTTGAAGCCGGTGCCGAGATTCTTTCCTTCCTTCAAAGTCCCCCTGTTGACGGCCTTGTCCAAGTGCTTGTCACCTACCGGACGGATGGGAACAGCTGGCCGGACGATGTGCTGATCTACCGCCTGACCCAGACCCGGGGTGTTGTCCATGTGCAGCCCTTGAGGCAGGTATGAGATTGTGCCGCTGTATGTTCTGGAATCCTGTGGATCATCTGTGATACGCTGATCGCTGGACGAAAAAGGGAAAGGAAGAACCAGTTTTGCGGATCATCCTCGAAGCACTTAAGATCGATAAAATGCCCAGGGCACAGCGGGTGCATCTTTGGTTTTCTTTTCTCTTCGCCATTTCAGCATCCATCTATCTGACCGCGCCGTCAGGGGGGCAGCTGGATCTGTTTAAAACTCAATTGAGTGCCTTTCTTCAAAGGCAGGCGGGTCTCCCTTTTCCTCCCCCTGTCTGGTTTTCCGTTCTTTTCCGGCAAGTTGGCCTGGTGGTTCTCTCCATGGCCTTCATTCTCATTTACGCCGTCCACTGGCTTTTTGCCTCGTCCGAAGTGACGGGCCAGGTCACCGTAAGTGAGGATCCCCTTGAAATCCCCTCCCTTCCCCTGTCAAGGGGTAAGTCGGCGACAGGCGTCGCCATTCGGGCATTTCCGTCTTTTTTGCTTTTGGGCATTGCCATGATCATTCCCTACATCATCTCGATTCCGTCACTGGGCATCCCATTCTACGTGCTGGCGTCCATGCTGTCCATGACCATCTTCATTCTGATTTTTGAAGAAAAGAAGCTGGCCGGGGCCATGGAGGCCAGTTACCGGATGACACGGGGGATGAAATTCTTCATTTTCGTCTCTTTCCTTTTTCTCGGATCGATCACAAACATGGCTGCCGATCTGCTTCGCATGGTTTTCAGAAGCAGCCTCTGGGCCGCAAGCCTGGTCCGGGCTTTCTTTTTCGCGCTAAAGACATTGGCCTTTGGCAGGCTGGCAGCCATCTTCTACCGCTCCCTTTCCGCGCGGGAGGCCGCGGCAAAAAACAGCCCTGGATGAGGCTGAAGACAGAATGGTCCCGAAATTTCACACACGCATTGCCGGCGGATGAAACCTTTGAGAAAGCCGGGAAATGGATCAAACCATGACTTACGAGGAACTGCAGGCGGACATCGCCAACAATAAGACAAAAATCGGCCAACTGAGGCTTTCACTCCGTCTGGAAGCAGATGCGGAGGAAAAAGAGCGGCTGACCCGGGAAACCCTGGAAGAAGGTTTCTGGAACGATCCGGACAGGGCGCAGGTAGTCCAGAAGCGGATTGCCTATTTGAACAAAAAACAGAAACGCTTCGCCGATCTGGTTGCCGGAAATGAGGACTTTGAGGTTCTGCTGGAGCTGTCCCGGGAAGAGGACGACCTCTCTGTTCTCCGCGAGTTGGAGGACGGGCTTGGAGACTGGTCGCGTGAGTATGAGAGTCTTCGGCTGGAAACCCTGTTGACAGGTGAACATGATGCCATGAATGCCCTGGTTTCCCTGCACGCGGGTGCCGGAGGAACTGAGGCCCAGGACTGGGTGGGAATTCTCTTTCGCATGTATGCCCGCTGGGCGGAGAACCATGACTATGAAGTCGAAGTGCTGGATCTGCTGGATGGGGAGGAGGCGGGGATCAAGACCATCTCCTTCCGGGTCGCCGGCCCCAATGCCTACGGGTATCTGAGAAGTGAGCACGGCGTGCACCGGCTGGTTCGTATCTCGCCCTTTGATGCCTCGGGAAGGAGGCATACCTCCTTCGCGTCCTGCGAAGTACTGCCCGAACTGGACGATACCATCAAGATTGAGATCAACCCGGATGATTTGAAAATTGATACATTCAGGGCTTCGGGGGCGGGCGGCCAGCATGTCAACAAGACCAGCTCGGCAGTCAGGATCACCCATCTGCCAACCGGGATTGTCGTTTCCTGCCAGAACGAGCGGTCGCAGCTCTCCAACAGGGAAACAGCCATGCGGATGCTGAAATCAAGGCTCTATCATCTGGCTCAACAACGCCAGCTTGACCGGATCGAAGACCTCAAGGGAGAGGTCTTTGACATAGCCTGGGGGAGCCAGATCCGATCCTACGTCTTCTGTCCCTATACGATGGTTAAGGACCACCGGACAGGCTATGAAACGAGTGATGTGGATGGGGTCATGGATGGCGATCTTGACGCTTTCATCAATGCCTGGCTGATTGAAAATGCCCAGGACCGCGAGACAGCCAGGGAGAAAGAGCTCCGTCTCCACGGTCAGGGAGGATCTGGCGCGTGACCGGGCTTTTTGGCGGAACCTTTGACCCTTTCCACCTGGCACACCGGGCCCTTGCCGAACATGCGCTGAAACAGCTTGATCTCAGGCAGCTGATCGTTATGCCAGTCGGGAGGCCTCCCCATAAAGAAGGGCGGATAAGCTTTGCCGCCTATCGGTATGAGATGGCCTGCCTGGGCATGAATGGCATCCGGGATGTTCTGGTGTCGGACGATGAAATCAGGACACCGGGAGTCGATTACACCTACCACACGGTGCTGAGACTGAAGAAGAAGTACGGGCTGAAAGAACTGGTTCTTCTTTCGGGGTCCGACCTGTTGGGTTCCCTTGATTCCTGGTACCGGCCGGCCGACCTGCTCAAGGAAGTTTCTTTGGCGGTGGCGATAAGAGGGAACGACAACCGCCAGTCCGTGGCCGAGCAGGCAGAGACGGCCAGCAGGCGCTACGGGACATCGGTTCGCGTCTTTGACATGCCCGCTATGGATCTGTCGGCCAGCCTGATCCGGGCCAGGATCGCCTCAGGGGAGGATATTGACGGCCTGTGTCCTGATCAGGTGGTCAGATTTATCCGCCGTTACCGGCCCTATGCTTCGAGAGAGGCCTTTGACCGGCTGAACGGCCAGGACTGGCAGGATTTACTGAATCTGGAAGAAAGAGCCTGGCCTTACCTGTCTCGGGAACGAAGGCTCCATTCTGTTTCCGTGGCCCAGTACGCGGCCCGGCTTGCCGCTCTCATGGGGGAGGATATCAAAATGGCAGCTTCGGCCGGACTTTTACACGATCTGGCCAAAGAGCTTCCTGCACGGCAGAAGGAAGAGCTGGCCTTGAGCTATTTTGATCGGCATGGTCAAAGGCCGTCCAGTGATTTTCTGAAGGGGGAATTGGCTCACGGACCAGCTTCTGCCATTATGGCATCAAGGCTGACCGGCATGGAAAATGACCCGCTTGTCCACGCCATTGCCTGGCATTCCACCGGCCATCCGGACATGACGGTTCTGGGCGGGATACTCTTCCTGGCCGATAAGATTGCCTATGACAGGGAATTTGGCGAGCTGCGGGAGATCCGTGCTCTGGCAGAAAGCGGCAATCTGGCGGGGGCCATGAAAGCATGCTTTGAAGAAGTCTTTAAGGCGCTGGCCCGGCAAGGAAAATCGCCCTGTGAACTCAGCATCCAGGCTTATAAGAAATATTCGGAAATGGGGTAGGTGGCCCCTGAAGGAGGAAGGATTGAAAGAAAAAACCGGGAAAGCTCAAACCCTCGACGTGGCGCTCGCCGCAGAGCCTGAAGAGAGACAAAAACTTAAGCGTATTGAAGAGATGGCTGCCGCAGCCGTCGAGGCTATCGAAGAAAAAAAAGGCGGTGATATCGAGGTTTTGAAGGTGACTTCCAGGACCACGCTGGCGGATGTCTTTGTTCTGGCAAGCGGGACAACAGGGATCCATGTCAAAAGCCTGGCGGATTCCGTTGAGGAAAAACTGGAAGAAACGTTCGGTTTGAAACCTGACCATATTGAGGGACTGGACACCAGGAGCTGGGTCCTGCTCGATTATGGCGATCTGGTCGTCCATATCCTCATGCCGGAAGACCGCGCACATTACAAGCTGGAGAGCCTTTGGCGGGTTGACGCCGACAAGCGGCCCGTCTGAGCCAGGCGGTTTCCGACAAAAAGACTTTCATCCGGACCAAGGGCTGAATCCCGCCGGCGACCGCCGCCTCCCGGGTGCGAAAATCGTGGCAGATCAAGTCCTGTTGTCTGGGGGGAAGAGTGTGCGGGGGCGAACAGGTCCTTATCCGACTCTAAACAGCCGCAGCGGGCGTCCCAAAAGGGCACCGCTTTTCTTTTTCTTTGCCCTGATTGCCCTGTCAGCTGTTATTTTGATTCTGATTGCCCGGAAACCTTCCGGCCAGCCAGTCCTTATCGTGTCCGGGGAGACCGAAGGGCTTCAAACAGAAGCTGCCAGACCCACCCTGTTTCCAGTCCATGTGGACGGCGCGGTAAAGAATCCCGGCCTCTACTATTTCGCAGAAAGCTCGATCATGGAAGACGCCATCAAGCAAGCCGGTGGCTTATCGCCGTTGGCAGACTGCGGCGCAGTCAATCTGGCCATGCTGTTGCGGCCCCACATGAAGATCTACGTGCCCCGTGAAGGTGAAGACGTGGCCTGGTTGCCGCTTGGAGAGGATGAACCGGAAGCGGAGGCTCTCATTGATCTGAACCGGGCCAGTCAGAGGGAGCTGGAAACCCTGCCGGGAGTCGGGCAGGCAACAGCTGAAGCTATTCTGGCCTTCAGAGAAGAAAACGGCCCTTTTTCGGATATTGAGGAACTGATGCAGGTGCCAGGTATCAAGGAAGGACGCTTCTCAAAACTCAAAGACAGGGTCACCGTTACCGGGCCCTGAAGGAATGGCCTGATAGCCTCTTTTGTTTGACATTTACCTCGTTTACAAGTAAAATCCATAAGGCATCGGGGTGTGGCTCAGGTGGTAGAGCGCTTGGTTCGGGACCAAGAGGCCGCAAGTTCAAGTCTTGTCACTCCGACCATTCGACCTCCGGTTCCCTTGCGGGCCGGAGGTTTTTTAAGCGGGCCCGCTGTTGCGGGCAGAGTATGTGGTACAATATACGTGGTATCGGTATATTTTTGCGGAGGAATGAGATGAGTTCATGTGACGAGATATTCCGCAGGAACTGTCGCGAAATTCTCGAGCACGGCCATTCAGACGCGCATCTGAAAGTTCGTCCGCGCTGGGAAGACGGGACACCGGCCCATACCATCAAGCGCTTCGGTATCATCAACCGCTATGATCTGCAGCAGGAATTCCCCCTCTTAACCCTTCGAAAGATCAATTACCGGGCGGCCATCGATGAAATTTTATGGATTTGGCAAAAGAAATCAAACCGTGTCTGTGAACTCGGTTCGAAGATCTGGGACCAGTGGTGCCTGCCTGACGGGACCATCGGCAAAGCGTACGGTTATCAGCTGGCTCAAAAGCATCAATACCCCGAAGGCGAATTCGATCAGGTTGACCGCATCCTATACGAGCTGCGTCATAACCCCGGTTCACGCCGCATGATGACCAACCTCTACAATTTTTCCGACCTGAGCGACATGGCCTTGTATCCCTGCGCCTACAGCATGACCTTCAACGTGACGGGCGACAGGCTGAACGGGCTTCTTAATCAGCGGTCCAATGACATGTTAGTGGCCAATAACTGGAATGTGCTTCAGTACGCGGTCCTGATTTTCATGCTGGCCCAGGTAACAGGGTTCAGACCGGGTGAGCTGGTTCATGTGATTGCCGATGCGCACATTTATGACCGGCACATTCCGCTGGTCCGGGAGCTGATCGACCGGCCCGGCTTCCAGGCGCCGCGCCTGCTGATCGACCCGGATGTCCACGATTTTTACGACTTTACCCCCGACAGTTTCCAGATTGAAGACTACCGGCACGGCACCGCGGTTCGCGGCATCCCGGTGGCCATCTAGGCAGGGAGGTCAGGTCATGATCGCCATTGTAGCGTGTGACGCCGACTGGGGTATCGGCTGCAGGGGATGCCTGCAAAAGCCGGTCAGTTCGGACCTGCGGCGCTTTCGGGCTTTGACACTTGGCAAAGTCGTGATTTATGGGCGGAAGACCCTGGATACCTTTCCGGGGAAAAAACCCCTGCCCGGCCGGATCAATCTGGTTTTGCGAACCCGGGACGAAGCACCCGCCAGCGGGTGCGAGTACTTTTCCAGCATCGGGGAACTTATGGCCCGTATCCGCAGCCTGAAACAGGAAGGCTACCAGGACAAGGATTTTGTTGTCATAGGAGGGGGCAGCGTCTATCAGCAATTGCTGCCTTACTGTGACACCATTCTGATTACTCAGTTTGAGGAGATGTATGAGGCCGACGTCTGGTTCCCGGCCATCGACCAGTCGCCCGACTGGTTTCTGGATTCCTGCGGCCAGTGGCTGGAAGAGGACGGCGTCAGGTTTCGGTATCTGACATACAGGCGAAATGACATTGCTTAGAGGTGTGGCGTGATCCTTCACAGGGCAGATGAATCGGGAGGAATGGAAGATGAGTAAACCGATGAAAAAGACCGCTCCCATCAACTTGCGCCCATTCTACGTCAAGGATATCTCTTGGCTCAAAGAAGTGGTCAAGCAATTTTTCCCTGACCGGACGAACAGTGAATGGCGCAGGATCATGAGCGGAAAACGCAAGAAGGGTGAGCTTCTTTTCTTTATCGAAAAGGGCGACCAGCCCCTTGGCGGAGTCAGCGTGACAGCGCCCTTCAATTCGCCAACCTGGCGGATTGCACGGATCCATACCCTGGGCGAGCTTCCTGAAGACGATAAGGTGGAGATCGTCAGGCAGATCATCGCTGACGACCCCCTGATCTACCGGATCGATCTGACACACATGAAATTGTCAGAAGCTGACCGCTTGATCTACGGCAGATTGACGGGAATCGATTGGCCTTCCAAAAGGGAAACTTATTTTGCTCCGCAGGTGGCCAAATGGCAGATTGCCTTTATCCCTTGGGAATTTGGGTATCTGGCGGTGGTGACTGATTCCGCCCGCAAGAAAATTGCCTCAATTGAATTCCTGCGCGAAGGGGGAGAAGGGTTGAGTTTGCGGGTCAGGCAAGCCGCCTATTTCTCTGGCTATCTCAGCCATGACGGCAAGATCCTGACTCCCGAGGCCCCGGATCTTGATGACGAATGCGAGGTTCTGAAGCTGGCGCGCAGGGAATTGCGGCTCTACTTGAGCGGTGGTCACGAGATCAGGATTCCCTACAAGTTCCCGGAGGGGACAGCTTTCCAGAAACGGGTCTGGGAAGAAACCTTGAAAATTCCCTATGGTTCCGTCAAAACCTATGCCGACATCGCAGAAATCATTCAGCCTGACAAGGATAAGACGGGACAGATGGCCAGGGCGGTCGGTCGGGCCCTGGCAGCCAATCCGCTTCCCATCATCATTCCCTGCCACCGGGTCATTGGCTCCAACCAGATGCTGATAGGTTTCGGCGGGGGCGTAGACGTCAAAGACTATCTCCTGCAGCTGGAGATGTGGCACGCCATTCCCACCGCCTGACAGCAGGGCCGAGCCGCCGGATTCCTTGACATCAGGCTGGCCGCTTGCTACACTCAATGAGATGTTTTTGGGGAAACGGTGGAATTAGCTCAGCAGGTTAGAGTGCCAGGTTGTGGCCCTGGAGGTCACGAGTTCGAATCTCGTATTCCACCCCACCATTCCTCAATCAAGATGGGGTGTAGCCAAGCGGTAAGGCACGGGACTTTGACTCCCGCATTCGCAGGTTCAAATCCTGCCATCCCAGCCAAATGATCCACTAGCTCAGTCGGTAGAGCATCTGACTTTTAATCAGGGGGTCTGGGGTTCGAATCCCCAGTGGATCACCAGTTAAGCCTTGAGGCAGCTATGTCTCAAGGCCTTGCTGTTTTAGGGGATCCCGGCAGGTGATATGATGAATGGACCTAACACCGAACGACATTTGCCAGGGGGGATAAGCGACCATGAACGGGGAAAAAGATCAGGGAAAAGCCATGGGGCCAAAGAATCCATTAAAGGGCGACCGGATCCTGCTGGCTCCTCTGACTCAGGAAGATCTTGAGAGGGTCGCTCCTTTTTTTGCTGATGCGGAAGCCCTCTACTATTACCTTCCGGATCTGTTGCTTCCGCGTACGTCCGCTCAGCTTCAGGCCCTCATGGATGAATGGAATGACGGCGTCAGGAATTTTGTTTTTGCCTGCCGATATAAGAATGAGGCGATCGGGCTTGTGACCCTGTCGGATCTGGATTATGCCATGGGAAATGCGGAGATGGGGATCATGCTTATCAGTCGGGCATGGCGGGGGCGGGGATTGGCAAGTGAGGCCGTGAAGCTGGCACTGACTTATGCCTTTGACGAGCTGGGACTTCACCGCGTCTACGCACGGCTGGCGGAAGAGAACCTCCCTTCCCTGAACTTATTCAAGCGACTGGGTTTTACTGAAGAAGGGCGGCTGAGGGAAGCCATGAGGCGGGGCGGGTCTTATTTGGATTTGATTGTAGTCGGCCTCCTGGAAAACGAATTTGACCGGATAAAATCAACCGATTAAGCCTGTGCTTGATCGTGCTAAGATAAAATTCGCGGCAGTCCAGCATAAACAAGGGGAACAGACAGCAAGGTGATCCGCTCCACATTAACAGCCCATCTGGCCGAAGCCGATCGTACAAGGCAAACCCTGCAGTTGAATGATCGTGATATCGGAGTTCTGGCAACACAGGAACAACGCCATTACGTTATGTCGGGTAACCGCCGGGTCCAGCTGATCGCCGGCCTGCAGACCGATCCCGGGGATCATGCCCTGGTCCTGTCGGCACGGGCCTTGCTCCGGTACTGGCTTGTTTCATTTCGCGAACTCCAGATCAACGGACTTGACCGCTTGCCTGCCATCGTCGAACGCAACAGGCTGACGGCCGATTTTCTCCTTCTGATGGATTCCGAGCTGGTGCTGGTCTGGTGTCCGTCCAGTTTTGGTGTCTACCTGCACCGGGGGCGCCATCTGTATAGACAGCAGCCGACTTATCCGCCCCAAAGCGGAGGGCTTGCCTCTTTTTGCCGTACACTTGATTTTTATGCCTTCCGGCCGCGCGAGGGCGATGACCTTCTGATTATCGACCCCTCTTTCATTGATTTGTTTGATGCGGCGGACTTGGAGGACCTGCTGGCGGACACCCAGCAGATTAACGTGGCCATGACAGAGCTGACGCGGCTGGCCTATTCATATGGCCGTGACGCTGACACAAGCTGGTTCTCCGCACAGATCCAGAGGCTGGATACGGATCTTGAACTTTTGAGCGCAAAATCAAGGGAGCGGGCATCGGGCCGGAGGGAGACGGGAGAGAACGCGATTTCCTGGATCAGGCAAATCCAAAAATCCAAGGTTGTTCCCCTGCTTGATGGAAATGTCCGCATTGCGCCAGCTGATCTTGACCGCCTTGCGGGGTACCGACCGAGGCAGCCTGTCGTGGATTACGGGCCGAAACCGCCGACTTTCAGGACGGACTGGCAGGCTGACAGGCAGGAAAGATTCAGCTTGCCGGTCAAGGGGCCTGGGGGAGGTCCTGCAGGGCATGAAAATCGCGGGCGGATATCCCGCAAACCCCGGGAAAACTGGCTGGACAGGGTCAAGCATTGGAACACAGAGGGCATCAGAGGTGCGATCGTCGGTTTTCACAGGAAACTGACTCATCTGGTCCCCGGATCCCGCGGCTTGTCGCTGCTTGCCTACCTTGCGATCTGGCTGGTTGCCCTGGTTCTGTTGCTGTCAGCTTTTCATGCGATCCGGGGTGACGGAAAAGCAGAAGATCCCCGGGAGGAAGGCCCGAAAGTTACCTCTCAGGAAAGCAGGCCGGCCATTGTGAAAACGGAATTCGAGATTGACATCATTGTCAAGGCCAGCAGCCTCCGGGTCGTATCGGAACCGGGGGGAGATGAGCTGGTCGCCTCGGTCACGCGGGGAGATCATGTAACCCAGTTGACCAGCCCCCTGGACGGCTGGATCCTGATCCGTCTTTCCGACGGGCGGTCGGGCTATGTGCCCGAATCACTTCTTCTTTCACCCGGCGAACGATAAATGACACGCTAAGCTGGACAGTCGAGAAGGAAGCCAGGAAAACTTGAAAAGAAATCACCATCGGCCTTTGGCAGGGATTTAAAAAGCGCCGCAAAATGAAGATAAATGTTAGAATGAGCATGCCGGCCGAAAAGAAGCGCGCGCCAAACAAGCCAATCGAGCTTTTTATCGTTCTCGACACTTTAAGCTGGATGGCCTGAAAGGTTAAGAGAAGAACCAAATTTCAGGGCGGGCCTTCTGTCGAATCAGCGCCTTATTTAATTAAGATGCTGGGCCGCAAGGTTACCTGGGAAGGATCCAATACTGGAATGTTCAAGCATTCCAGTGTGTCCCTCCCGAAGGTGGCGCTGAATGACTGGAGTGGGGTCTGGTCATTCAGCCTTTTTCTGGGAAATCCGTTGACATGGCCCATGACCAGGTTGAGATCCTTCTGGGTGAGCTGGTCAAAGGATGACCCCCTGGGCAGGATGCGCCTCAAGTGTTTATGGGCGCCTTCCACCCCAGGTTTCTGGTTGGGTGTACCCGGGTCACAGTAATAGATCCGGGTACGCCGTTGTCCCTTTGAGTCGAATTCAATCGCTTTGGGATTGGAGAACTCGGACCCGTTGTCGGTCAAAAGGACGGGGAAGAGTTTGCAAAAGGTTTCCCGGCCGAGGTGCTTGTCAAGTTGCTCGAAGAGGTCGATGACGGACTTGGCGGTATTTCTCTCACGCAAGAACAAGAGCAGCATGGAGGACTCCTGGAAGTAAAGGGACAAGATGACCCTGCCGCCAAGGGTGCCAATGACGGAATCCATCTCGACCACCGGCCAGGGATCGTCTGCCATAAATGCCAGGTAATCCTGATAGGTTCGCCCCTTGCGGCACTCCGTATCGATCTTGTGCTCTTTTCTCTTCTTTCTGGGCCGGTAACGGATCTTGTAGGGTAGGTCAAAAGCTGAAACATCTCCCAAAGCCCGATCCTGAATGAGCCGATAGATGGTCCGGTGCGAACAGGGGAGTTCGTTTTGGTGGTTGGCCCAGATGGCGTAAGGCGATAAGCCCCGTTTGAGATCGGCCTTGACGGTTTCATTGATGAAAGTGATCTCTTCGGGCAAGTAGGATCGGCCAAGCCGGGCATCCGACAGGAGCTCGAGGTACTCTTGCTGAGCGACACTGGGCATGTACTCGTAGCGGGTCAGCCCGCAGCGGTTCTTTTGTTTGCAGCCATTGCAGACAAAGGGTGCCTTTTGCAGGAGAGGGCAATGCTCCTCCTCAAAGTGAGGACAAAGACTGGAGCAGCCTTCCTTGCAGGATGCACAGGTTTTCTTCTCGCAGTAGAGCCTGCCGCACAGGAGTTTGGCGGAGCAATGGTGGCGATGCTTGCAGGGATTGTAAAGGGTGTTGAAGGCATTCTTC
>Ga0208195_1001212_pt1 | contig 29320 bp, 22 predicted proteins | sample AD_UKC077_MetaG_FD_184441 | JGI IMG/M metagenome (GOLD analysis project Ga0208195, IMG submission 184441) | Active sludge microbial communities of municipal wastewater-treating anaerobic digesters from USA - AD_UKC077_MetaG (SPAdes) (version 2) | ecosystem: Engineered > Bioreactor > Anaerobic >... | reverse complement strand
TCGCTGTGTTCACTTTAGGTGTTGCTGACTTTTTTGTTATATAAACCCATCTTTTCTTAATTCTTCATAGATTTCATATATATTTACCGGAAAATCAGCATTATATATTTCCGTGATACTTAAATTATATTTAAGATCCATAAGAGATTCAAATATATATTCGGGAATTTCTTTTAATTCTAATATCTGTTTCAAACTTTGATGAATTAGATATAAATTAATATACCCACGCAATCTTCTAGTGGAAACTCCTCTATATTTTTTAAGGAAAAACTTAAAAGTTGAATGTACATTATTTATAAGATTTAAGTTATATCCATTTCTACTATAATTATTTCCTGGCATTACTGGTTCGTGATATAAATCCCTTTCAATAGCAAACTCCATATAAGCTCTTTCGCCATCAGTAACAATAGTTGAACCAGCTAATATTAATGGTTTTAAAAATGAGTCTAATTTAGAATGAGACAATCTTCCGACACCATTAATATTAAGTAAACTTCTTTTATTTTGATCAATAACCGTTTGAATACAAACAAGTTCTCTATAACCTGCAGCTGAAGTTTTTCTAACATATGCCTTTCTAGGCATCTTATCTTTTTTAGTACCTTTAAGATTAATCTTTAAGAAAGTTTCATCTGAATATAAAACCTTAGCAAAGGGATTTTCTTTATCAATAAACTCCTCTAATAAGGTAATAATCTTAGTCCTCCACTCCCATATAGTTTTAATGGGTTTTTCTAACTTGCCGGATATATTTCTAATAGAAAGTCCATCAATGGTATATTCAATCATTTGATATAAATAATCATTTAGTTTCCTAGAACCTTTTAAAAAACTATTCGTGTTCGATGAAAAACTCCTTCCACACTTTGAGTTTAGACATAAATATCTTTGGGTACCATTTTTCATCTTCCCATTTTTCTTGGTGATTTTTGAATGACAATGTGGGCAATTTGGGAAAGGTTCATTGTCCAATTTATACTCTGAATTTTTTGATTTTATTAAACTACTAACAAAGTTTTTTACTTGAAATAATTCCGGAAGATCAAAAACCTTAATTTCATTCGTAACCAACTCATAACTATTCATATCAAGGGCCTCCTAAAATATAAATAGACCTTATGGCTAGCCAATCCGATAGTTAATTAATCGCTAAATAAATCACACGTCTGATTGGCTAGCCACAAGGTCTAATTATTAAAAATATATTCATTTTTGACGTGTGTTTATTTAGCAATTTCATTTTATCACATATTTATACCATCAGCAACACTTAACGTTAACACAGCTAACATACTATATATGACTTTAAATATATTAATAATAATATAATTGAACTTTATATTGGAATATATTAATTAATTTATAAAATTTATCTATAATTTTTGTTTTTTTGGTTTAAATCGACCTTTCTTATGCTATAATTTTTATATAAGGAGTTGGTTATTATGAATAAGAGCATTTTAGAATTAGAAAGAAAAGAATATCTAACAAATATCAAAAGTTTAGTTGACAATAAAAAGTATGAACAACTACAAGAAAAATTTAAAGAACTTTACACTTTTGATGCAATCTCAATGCAAGGAACCAATAAAGTAACCTTAGATGATGTTAAAAAAATTATTGCTGGTGAACAGGTTTCTAATTATAGTGAACGTGATGTTAAAGAGGTTATTAATCACTATAAAGCTATTAATCACGTTTATCAAATGGTAAAAAACAATGTGGAAATGACTGAGGAAATAATTAAGGATATTCATGAAATATTGACCGAAGGAATCTTAAATGGAGGTAACTATCGTAATGTTAATATTAGAATACCTGGTGCAACTCATCAACCACCTGATTATATTAAAGTATACGATCGTATGAAAAGATACTTCTACAACCTTGAAACACATCAAGGTAGTGTAGTTGAAAAAGCAGTTTATGCTCATGCTGAATTAGCTAAAATCCATCCGTTTTTAGATGCTAATGGAAGACTGGCAAGACTGGTAATGAATTACTACTTAATGAAAGAAGACTATTTAGCAGTAACTATGTCTTCCGATTTAAAAGGTAGATATGTTCAAGCATTAGAATCATTTAAAGTTGACAAAGATAAAACTCCGTTAGTTCACTTTATTGAAGAATTACTTGTTAAAAGATATCAAGAATTAAATGAATTATTAAAATAAAAGGTGATATAAATCACCTTTTTCTTTTATTTTTTTAAAATCGGTTATAATAGATATGATCGATTATGAAAGAGACTTTTAAATACCAACTTACAACATTTATCAGATATATGGGGGATGCATTTATTTATCCCTTTTTAGCACTATATTTAAGATCAATCGGCTTAGCAAATAGTGATGTTGGAAAGATTATGATGATTATGCCGCTAGTTGCTATTTTTATTAATCCTATTTGGTCCAAATTTTCCAAAAATATTAATTACAACCGAATCTTTATTAGAATACTAACAGTCATTGAAGCAATCGCGGTCGTGATACTAGCTAATATCGGAGCCAACGTTTGGCTTATTATTCTAGTAATATTTATTATTGCTGTTGTCGGCCAACCATATTACATTTTATTTGATAGTTTTACTGTGATGTATGCTAAACAAAAAAATATTTCATACGCAACTATTAGAATCGTTGGCACATTATCTTATGCAATTACCGTTATTATCTCGGGATTAGTAGCTTCTTATAGTTATCAATTAGCGTTTTATATCGGTGCAGGATTGTTTGTTTTAACATCACTTCTGATTACCTTTATTAAGCCATTAGATATTAATGTTGATGATTCTCTTTCACATAAACCTGAACCAAAAGAACTCTTTAGAAATAAACCATATTGGCGTTATGTTTTGGTTGTTACATTCACTTTAACTTCAATGTTTATTTTTGATACTTACGTCTCAACTTTCTTAAAAGATATTTATTTGATTACCGAATTTCAATATGGAATTATCGTATCTAGTTATATTTTTCTTGAATTATTTTTATTAATTCTTTGGAATAAAATTGGAAAAAATGTTTCAAATTTATTTTTCTATTTATTAATGATTGGTTCACTAGTAATTAGATATGGAACTTATGCTTTATCAGGTGTTGTCAATGTTCCTCTTGGAATTATCATTGCTGTAACTATGCTCCGTAGTATCCCAATTTCAGTATCAATATATATGATGATGGAAATGATATCTAAATTAGTTAAACCTTATAATGTTACTATCGCTACAATAATAATGGGATCAATTAGATCTGCGTTTAGTACAGCTTTCGTTTTAATTGGGGGATATTTAACAACAAATCCGGAAAATTATAAATACTGGTTCTTAATGGGAATAGGGTTCACCCTATTATCACTAATATTTATTGACTATAAAAACAGTAAAACTGTTTAAAATATGGTAAACTATTTATTGGTGGTATGATGTTAAAACCAGGAGAAATACAACAATTAAAAGTCTTAAGAAAAACTGATATTGGTTATATGTTAGTAAACAAAAACCAAGATGAAGTTTTTTTACACAACAATGAAACCAATTTTAAAGAATTACAACCTAACACTATGGTTAATGCCTTTCTTTTTTATGATAATAAAGGTAGACTTGCTGCCACTTTATTAAATCCGATTATAACTAAGGATAAATCGGCTTGGTTAAAAGTAACTGGAGTTAATGAAAAAATAGGTGTCTTTCTTAATAATGGAATTAATAAAGATATTTTATATTCCAAAGATAACTTACCAAAAAATATAAACTTATGGCCCAATGTCGGTGATTTATTATATGTTAAACTTGAAGTTACTAAAAAATTCTTAGCTATTAACAGTAATGATAAAGAAATGGAAGATTTTAATCAGGGTGAGGAAGTTCATGCTAGAGTAGTTAAAGTTGGTGATGATGGTATTAGCTTATTAACTAACAATTTAACCCCAATCTTTGTAAGTTCTACTAACTTACGCAGGCCATATCGGATTGGCGAAGATACTATGGTAATTATCAATTATCGTCATCATGAATATTACAGCGCACAATTAACTCTTCAAAAGGAAAAACAAATGTTAGATGATGCCGATACTATTCTAGCTTACTTGCAAGAACGGGGAAAGATGAGGCTAACAGATAAGTCAACCCCTGAAGAAATCCAACAACTATTTAATATGAGTAAAAAAGCTTTTAAAAGAGCGCTAGGAACATTGTATAAAAATAGGCAAATAGATTTTATTAACGGAGAAACCGTGTTAAAAAGGTGATATATATGAGTAAAGAAAAATTAGTAAAAGATGTAACGTCAAGAGACGAAGATTTCGCAAAATGGTATACCGATTTATGCGTTAAAGCTGAATTAATGGACTATTCAAATGTTCAAGGATTCATTATTTATCGTCCTTACGGATACGCAATTTGGGAACAAATTCAAGATTACTTAAATAAAGAATTCAAAAAGACTGGACACCAAAATGTCTATTTACCATTAGTAATACCAGAATCTCTTTTTCAAAAGGAAAAAGATCACATTGAAGGGTTTGCACCTGAAGCTGCAATTATTACTACTTCTGGTTCTGAAGATTTAGCTGAAAGATTAATCGTAAGACCTACTTCTGAAGTATTATTTGCTGATCATTATGCCAAAATTATTAACTCTTACCGCGATCTTCCAATTTTATATAACCAATGGTGTAGTGTTGTTCGTTGGGAAAAAACAACTAGACCTTTTTTAAGAGGAAAAGAATTTTTGTGGCAAGAAGGTCATACTGCTCATGCAACCAAAGAGGAAGCAATGGCTGAGACCATACAAATGTTAAATATCTATGACCGATTAGGTAAAGAATTACTAGCTATTCCTTTTATTACTGGTAGAAAAACTGATAAAGAAAAATTTGCTGGAGCTGAAGAGACATATACAATTGAGGCTTTAATGCATGATGGTAAAGCCTTGCAATCTGGCACTTCTCATTACTTTGGAAATGGCTTTGCCAAAGCATTTAATATTATGTTTCAAGATGAAAACAACCAAGAAACTCCAGTATTCCAAACCTCATGGGGAGTAACTACTAGATTAATTGGTGCCGTAATTATGGTTCATGGTGATGATGAAGGATTAGTGCTTCCACCATATCTCGCTCCAATTCAAGTTGTTGCCATTCCAGTGCAAAATCAACGCGAGGTTGTTATTAACGCAATCCCTAAAGTTGAAGAAATTTTAAAATCTACTGGCTTAAGATTTAAAGTTGATAATAGTGATCGCCGCCCAGGTTGGAAATTTAGTGAATACGAGATGAAAGGTGTTCCATTAAGAATAGAATTTGGCCCAAGAGATATTGAAAATAAACACGTTGTCGTAGTTAAGAGAAATACAAGAGAAAAATTAACCATTCCAATTGACAAGTTAGCTTCTACTCTTCCTAAACTACTAGAAGAGATTCATCATGAAATGTATCAAAAAGCGAAAGAACACTTAGAAACAAATATCAGAGTCGCTACCACTTATGATGAATTTAAAGCGCACCTAGAGTTAGGCGGTTATGTTAAGATGAGTGTTCATGGTGAAGAAGCTGAACTAAAAGTTAAAGAAGAAACTGGTGCAACCGCAAGAGTTATTGTCGAGGAAGGATTAATAACTAAAACTTGTCCAGTAACTAATAAAAAAGCTAATGTCACTTTGTTGTTTGCTAGAGCTTATTAATTTTTATTTAAAAATTAGAAGTTGTTATTGACTAACAACTTCTTTTTTTTACTATAAATATAAAAATTTTTAACAAATTATAAAATTACTTCATTTTCAGATAGATAATTACTTCTATAAACTATTAGTTTATGCTATAATTTATATATAAAGTGGAAACGCTTTTAGCGTTTTAAAAATAAAGATTAGAAAGGAGAGCATACTTAATATTTTTCACATTTGAAATAAGTATGCAAATTGTTACATGAAAGATTATCAATCAAAAGAAATCCGTAATATTGTCATTATTGGACATCAAGGTTCTGGTAAGACAACACTTACAGAGTCAATGCTATATGTTGCCAAAAACATTAGCAAAAAAGGTGAAGTAGACAAAAAGAACACTGTTTCTGACTTCTTACCAGAGGAGCAACAAAGATTATCAAGCTTGTCAACCTCAATCATTCCAGTGGAATATAATGGTTATAAGCTTAATTTTTTAGATACTCCTGGTAATGATGAGTTTGTAGGTGAACTAAATCAAGCATTATCTGTCGTTAAAGGTGCCGTAATTTTAGTTGATGCCACTAGTGGTGTTCAAGTGGGAACTGAAAGAGTATGGAAGGAAGTTCGTAAGAAAAAAATTCCAACAGTTATCTTTATCAATAAAATGGATAAAGAAAATGTTAATTTCGATAACGTATTAAAAGATATCGAAGATAAATTAGGTAAAGAGGCGGTTCCTTTTGCAATCCCTATTGGTAAAGAAGATAAATTTGAAGGTTATGTTGACGTTGTCGATTTAAAAGGCTACGTATTTGATGCCAGTGGTAGAAAAGAAGTCGAGGTATATGCTGATAATAAAGCACGTGCTGAAGAGTTGAATACTGAAATTTTAGAAGCTGTTGCTTCAACAAGTGAAGAATTGTTAGAATTATACTTCTCTGGTGAAGAAATTTCACAAGAACAAATTGCTCACGGTTTGAAAAATGCGATGATTAATGGTGAATTAGCCCCAATAATGATTGGTAGCGCCGCTAAAGATATCGGGATTCAAACTTTACTAGATATGATGATTAACTATCTTCCTAGTCCAGATTCATTAAAGCCACTAAAAGGTAAAGATCCTAGAACTAACGCTGAAGTTGTAAGAAACACTAACGATAAAGATCCATTTTCAGCATATGTTTTTAAATCATCAGTAGACCCATTTTTAGGGGTTATCAACTATCTTAAAGTTAATTCGGGTACTTTAACTTCTGGTCAAGATATAACTGTAACTAATCGCGGAGAATCAAAGAAAGTTGGAGCATTATTTGCCCTAAGAGGTAAAACTCAAATTTCGGTTGATACGGTTCATGCTGGAGATATAGTTGCTGTTAATAAATTAGATTTATTTACTGGTGATACTTTAAGTGACCCTAGAAATCAAGTATTATATGAACCAGTACCAATTGTTACTCCAGTTATTTATGTAGCAATAGTTCCAAAAAACAGACAAGACGAAGATAAGATTTCTGGAGCACTTCAAAGATTAAATCTTGAAGATCCAACGTTTGAAATTAGAAGAAATAAAGAAACATCACAACTTCTAGTTGGTGGTCAAGGTATGACACACTTAGGTTATATTTTAGATAAAATGAAATCAATGTTTAAAGTTGATGTTGAAATCGAAGATCAAAAAATTGTTTACCGTGAAACTATCACTAGAAAAGTTGAAGCTGAAGGAAAACACAAAAAACAATCTGGTGGTGCCGGACAATATGGTCACGTCTTCATCAGATTTGAACCAAGTGAACAAATTTTTGAGTTCCACGAAGAAATCTTTGGCGGATCAGTTCCAAAAAACTATCACCCTGCTGTTGAAAAAGGATTACAAGAAACATTTGAACGTGGACCTTTAGCGGGATTCCCAGTAGTTCAAGTTAAAGCTACTTTATATGATGGATCATATCACTCAGTAGACTCCAATGAAATCTCATTTAAATTAGCTGCTGCCTTAGCATTTAGAGATGCTGTTGCTAAAGGCGCAGGCGCGACAATTTTAGAACCAATTATGTCAGTAAGTATTACCGTAAAAGACCAATTTGTTGGAGACGTAATGGGAGATGTTAACAAACGTCGCGGTCGCGTACTTGGAATGGATCAAGGACATGGTGAACAAATTATTCATACTGAAATTCCTGAAGCAGAAATTGTTTCATATGCCATTGACTTAAAAGCGATGACTCAAGGTTCTGGAACATTTACAAGAGAATTCTTACGCTATGAACAAGTTCCAGCACATTTAATCGATAAGATTATTGAAGAATATAAAAAGTAATTAAATCATTATCATCCTATTATCAAATAGGTGATATTAGTGAAATGTTTAAAATGTAGTGAACCAATAATTATTAAAAAAACCTTTAAAAATATTTTTAAAACTGAATATAAAGCGCTTTGTAATCGGTGTGAACGGAAATCGATTTATAACTTCTACTATGAAGTGATCCCTATTAGTGGTGGTCTTATTCATCATTATTATTTAAAACCTAAATTGATTTCTGCTGAACCACAAATCGATATGTTTTTATTAGAAAAGTTTTTTAAAATCGCTTTATTTAAAAAGTTGCCAATGCTATATTTTGATTCATTCACCGAAGAAATTTACAATTTACTAGACACCTTTAATATAGGTGACCTATTAATCATAACAATCAATTAAGGAGGTAGCGTTATGAACTTTGAAGTATTAGGTAAAGGCGGATTCGTCCCTAGTCAATCAATCACTGATTACGCAGAAAAGAGGATGGCTAAAGTAATTCGATTACTTGGCGAAGAAAACATTAATGATGTTCGTGTACTATGTAAAGTATACAAAGACCATCATAAAGTAGAAATTACAGTCTTCGCTAAGGAATTAGTCTTAAGAGCGGAGACACCTGAATTTGATATTTATGCGGCTATCGATAAATCTATCGATCGCCTAGTTAGACAAATTCATCGTCATCGTGAAAAACTACAAAACCATCTCGACAAAACTAAATTCGGAGAGTTTACTCATCAAGAATTAGATGTTGAATCATTAGAAAAGGAAGTATTAGCTTCTCAACTGGTGAAAAATAAAAAAATAGAGTTAAGACCAATGTCAACTGAAGATGCGATTCAAGCGATGGAATTAACTGATCACGACTTTTACATCTTCTTAGACAAAGATACTGGTAGAACTAATGTTGTCTATCGTCGTGAAGATGGCGATTACGCAGTAATTGAAACTAAACCACTAGATTAAAATAATAAGGGCCAAAATGGCCCTTATTTTTATGTTATTTCCTTAAGAGTAACAACCTCAAACTATTCAATATAACTAATATTGTTGATCCTTCATGGGCAATAACCCCGACAGTAATCATCACCCAACCAAAAATATTAAAGACTAATAATAATGCAATTACTAAAATCGAGAAGACTACATTTTGAATAATGATATTTCTTAATCGTTTCGATAATTTTCTAACTTGAATAACATTTTCTAAATCATTGTGCATAAATACCATATCAGCCGTTTCAAGTGAAACATCTGTGGCACTACCCATCGCGACACCAACATCAGCAGTCGCTAATGCTGGAGCATCATTAATTCCATCACCAATCATTAAAACGTTTCTACCTTCAGCTTTTAAGTTTTCAACTTGGGTAACTTTACCCATCGGTAGACATCCCGCTCTAAAGTGTTTTATCCCTAATTCAGTTGCAAGGTTTTGGGCTGCTTGGTAATTATCACCCGTTAACATTACTACTTCTAAATTATTTTCATGTAAGTGCTCAATAACAAGTTTGGCATTATCTCTTACTTTGTCTTTTAAAATTACTAGTCCAACCATGAAATCATCTTTAGCAACACTTACTAAAGTATATCCTTTATTACGATACTCATTGATATCGGCACGACATTTTTTACACATTTCAATTTCAAAGCGGCCAACTACCCATCGTTCTCCGTTAATCATACCTTCGACTCCAATTCCTGGAACCTCTTTAGTTTCTAGTTCAATTGTTTCTATGTCTGAAAAATGATTGGTAATACTTATCGCTAGCGGATGTGCCGAATGTTTTTCAATTGAAACTAAATTTTGTAAAAAATAATCTTCATCAACACCATATGTAGTAAAAGTTTCTACATAAGGTTTACCTTCGGTCATCGTCCCGGTTTTGTCAAAAACTACTGTATTAACATCTTTAATTCTTTCTAATGTTGGCCCACCTTTAATTAAAATCCCTTGTTTGGCAGCATTAGATAAACTAGCAAGAACCGCTGGAGTAATTGATGCCACTAAGGCACATGGGCTCCCCACCACTAATACAACTATTCCGCGTTGAAATGCCGTTTTCCAGTCCCAAACATTTAATCCGAAATTATTTAATAATGGTATTAACATTAAAATAACAGCAAGTCCAATTACTACATAAACATACCATTTTTCAAAACGTTCTAAGAAACCTTCTTGCTTAGTTTTACTTTCTTGCGCGTCTTTAACGAATTGAACTATTTTATTAACGACAGTTTCACTAGCATCTTTAGTCACTTTAACTAAAATCATTCCGACTTGGTTAATGGTTCCTGCAAAAACTTCATCGCCTACCATTTTATCCACCGGTCTAAATTCACCAGTAATCATTGATTCATCTAAAGAAGTTTCCCCTTTAACAATTACCCCGTCAACAGGAACTCCTTCTCCAACACGAACCATCACTACATCGTTTAATTTTAAATCTTTTACTAATACTTCTTTTTCACCATTATCAGTTACAATAGTTGCTTTATCAGGTGCTAAAGTTAATAGTTCAGTTAATGTTTTCTCGCTTTTTAAAGTTGCATATTCTTCTAAGATTCCTGCTACCGCAAAAATAAAAATTAAAATAGCGCCCTCTTTATAGTCTCCTAATATCAAAGCTCCAATAGCCGCTAAAATCATTAATATTTCAACATTTAACGCTTTATTTTCAATGGTTTCTAAAATTCCATCTTTAGCTTTTTTATATCCACCGATTAAAAATGCTAATCCGTAAACAACTATTAAGATCCAGTTTTGTATTTCGGTTGCGAAATGTTCAAGTAGAATTCCGGTAATAATCAATAATAAAGAAATTACTACTCGAATAATGTCTTGTTTTACTGCTTTCATAAATACCTCCTGTTTCGAAGTAATTATAACATACTTTTATTTTTCCTCTATGATTAACTATAATGGTTGTTGCAATTACAATTTAATTTAGAAAATAATGTTATATATATAACAAAAAGACCGATTCAAAGCGAATCAGTCTTTATTTATGCATAACTTTTATTTAGCTTTTTTAAATAGTTCTTCTACTTTATCCCAGTTAATAACATGCCAGAATGCTGATACATAATCTGGTCTGCGGTTTTGGTACTGTAAGTAGTAAGCATGCTCCCATACGTCAATTGCTAAAATTGGAGCACCTAAATTAAGCGGCGTATTTTGATTAGGTGTACCTACAACTTGTAGTTTTCCTTCTTTATTAACTAATAACCAAGCCCAACCACTACCAAATTGGCTCTTAGCAGCATTTTCAAATTTAACTTTAAATTCGTCAAACGACCCAAAATCGCGGTTGATAGTTTCTAATAATTTACCTTTTGGTAATTGACCATTATTAACTTTTAATAAAGTCCAGAATAAAGAGTGGTTATAGTGTCCACCACCATTGTTAATTACGGTTTGTCTAATATCTTCTGGTACTAAAGTTGGATCAGTTAACATTTCTTCTAAAGATAATTTAAGTTCTGGATGTTTCTCAAGTGCTGCAACAAAGTTGTTAATATAAGCTTGATGGTGTTTTGTATGATGAAGTTCCATCGTTCTTGCATCAATAAATGGTTCTAATGCATCATATGCATAATCTAATTTTGGTAATACGTATTTCATAGTTTTATTTCTCCTTTATTTATAAAATTTATATCTACTAATATTATAATTAATAATTAGAAAAAATACAAATAGTATGCTTTGTTATAAAATTATGTAATTTTATGATAAAATTAATTATCAATATGATAAGGAAATAATTATGAAATCTAAGTTAATTAAAATTAAAGACATATTTTTTAAAAACTATCCAAGAACATTTTTTACCATATACTTTTTATTCGGACTATTTGGAGGGCTATTATTATGGTTGCCTTTCTCACAAAAGTTACCTGTTAGTTTTTTAGATAGTTTATTTATTTCTGTTTCTGCGATGTCTACTACTGGACTTACTCCGATCAATCTATCCGAATCTTTTACCGTTGTTGGAAAAATAATCATTATGTTAATTATGCAAATCGGTGGGATGGGAATTTATATGTTAATTGCCAACTTTTGGATTATTAGCGGTCGTAAAATTGGAATTAGCGAGCGGGCAATGTTAGCAGCCGAGCAAAACGTTTTTTCAATTAAAGGTATTATTAGAAATGTTAAACATGTCTTTATTGTGATGCTTTCAATTCAAACCGTAGCGGCTGCCTTTATGTCAATTTACTTTTACTATAGTGAAGCTGTTGGAGCTTTAACGGTCGGTGAATCTATACTTGAAGCGATGTTTTTAGTTACCGCCCTATTTATGAACGCTGGTTTTGATATTTTCAAGGGCGGTGCTATCTATGCCAACTTCCTTGATTATGGTCATTATATTGTTATCTATATATCGATGTTTCTTATTTTCATCGGTGGGGTTGGTTTTATTCCAATTAGTGAAACTATTGATTGGATTAAAGCCAAAATTAAAAAACAAGAATTTAAATTTTCTTATGTCACTAAATTATTATTCTTTACTCATTTAGCTTTATGGATTATTGGAGGAATTATTTTTTATTTAATGGAATTTAAAGGTGGAGAAATGCTAACCAACTATTCATTCATTAAAGGAATAACCGCTTCATTTTTCACTTCAATTTCAGCTCGAAGTGCCGGTTTTGATATCTTTAGATATGGCATGGCTCGAGTTGGACCTGGTGAAGCTGCGTATGTTATTAAACCAGCAACACAAGTCTTTATCACCCTTTTAATGTTTATTGGCGCCAGCCCTAACTCAGCTGGAGGCGGGATTAGAATTACCACAGCAATCTTAGTATTCGCTGGAATTACTAAATTTAGCTTAAATCGTGCTCAAACTAAAATTGGTAAAAGAGCTTATAAAGAAAACACCGTCTTTAAAGCGATGGTCGCTTTAATAGCGGCGTTAATATTAATCTTTATCTCCGTATTATTAATTACTCTAGTTGAAGATGTAACTCCATTTTTTGCTACATTTGAAGTTGTTTCTGCATTTGGTACCGTTGGCTACACTAATGGTTTAACAGCGATGGCTGGAACATTTACCAAATTAGTATTAATTGTAGTTATGTTCATTGGTAGAATCTCGATTATTACGATGTTATCAGTCCTAGATTTTAGAAAACGCGAACAAGAATTTATGCTAACTGAATTTGATTTAATGGTTAGTTAATATTTCCATACTAACTTCATTAATATAAATTGTTTTATAGTTAGTATAAGTCGTTTTAAAAGTTTCAGATTTTCTAACTTTAGTTACATATCTAACTAAAGTATAATCTACTGGAATATTACTTGAATGTTTATAACTTGAGTAGAAAGCTGCATATTGTGCAGCTTTTTCTATTATTTTAGGTGTGTGTTCACCTTTAATAATTACGTGGGCTCCAGTTCCCGCTTTAACGTGTAGCCACATATCATCATTTTTAGCAAGTTTTGAAAAAATATATTCATTTTGCTTACTATTTTTACCAACTAAAATAGTTGACCCTAAATAATCAATTTTTGTAATATTTGGTTCATCTTTCCTTTTTCTTTTAAAAGTTTTAAGTTTATAACCATAATCGGTTAATGCCTCAGCAAAATCTTTTAATTCTTCTTCACTATCCAAATATTCTAATGTCTCTTTCAAATCATCAAAAACTTCTAATCTTAAAGTAGTTTTTTCAATTTCATTTTGCGCATAATCTAACCCTGATTTAGCTTTTTTATATTGAGAGTAAAACTTTTGAGCATTTTCATTTAACGTTAAGTTAACATCTAATGTTACTCCTTCGAAATTAGACGCTTTAGTATTTAAATCTAGTGCTGAAGAATAAATTCTATCAGCAATATTTTTAAGTAATATGTTAGATTCATGTTTTTTTAAATCGTCAGCTAGTTTAATTAATTTATTTTGAAGTTTAACCGATTCGTTTTTAATAAATTTTTCATATGGTTTTTTATTTACTTTCTTTGATACTCTTAAATCACCAATTAAACTTGATAACGAATCATAGACTTTAACGTTTTCGGTTTCAAATAGATTAAACCAATAGAATTGATTGTTATCAAAATTCTTAACTGGATTAATTTTAATTTCGTCTAAATTAATATGTTTACTTTGAAGATATTTTCCAAGTAATGGTGAAACTCCTAAATACTTATTTTTAATTTCTTCATAATCTAGATGTAAAGTTGAGTTGTTTTCTAACAATAACTTATCTGATTCATCGATTTCATATTTAACATTGGGAAGAATTGTTTTATTTTCTAAATTATGAATCAACCTATAAGCTGAAATGATAATATCATTGGCTTCAGTTAAGATTAAATTAAAGTTTCTACCATATGCTTCTAGGATTAATTTTCTCTTAACCGGACCTTTAATTAAATCGATTCCTTCAAACTCAAAAATGACGATTCTATCTAAAGATACTTGATTAATTGATCTTAGTCTGTAACCTAACAAGTTTTTTCTTAATACTTTAGCAAACTCATAATCTAAATTATTGATAGAATCATCAGACAGATAAAACATCCCCATTTGTCCACTAATGGTAAAAGTGAGATACTCTCTTTGCAGTTTAAACTGCAAATAGTTCTCATCTTGAAAGACTTTATCAACTCTTTTATTTAAAATTTTAGGCTTTATTTCATTAACTAATTTTGAAATAAAATATCCATCAAAAGCCATCAAATCACCATATTAATTATATCACGAGTTACTATAAGAAATAAAATGGCACTTGATCCATTATGGATAAAGTGCCATGATTAATATAAATTTTAAAATTAATGAACTAATTGTCCGTGTTCTTCATGCTGAGCATGTTTAATGTGTGCAATTAGTGCATATACTCCGTATAGAAGTAATCCAACTCCTACAACTAAATATACATAGTCAAGAGTTTGAACTTCATCATTTACGACTAATTGAACAAAATCAAACGGCACTGAAATAAAGACACTTAAGAATAAGAATTCAGCCGTCATTACTGCTAATAGTAATAATGAAATAACTTCAGCTAATGATGAGATAATAGCTGTTTCAGCAGGTGATTTACCTCTGTTAAATAATAATAAAAATGATAATACTAATAATGGTCCTAAGAAAGTTTTGAAGTTGTATTTAGAACCGACAAATTGGGTATTATTAGCTTCTAAAATTAACGCAACAACTGATACAACTAATAAAATAGCGAAAATTAAATAAAAATAATCAGTTGCCACATCAAATTCAACTAATCCTCTTGTTAGTAATGGATTTAAAAATTTAGTTCCATAAGGTATCGTAATTTTTAGCATGGTTACTGCTAAACCCGCTAAATATTTCTTCTCCATAACTGCATATGCTAGAGCAACGACTAATAAAATGGTATAAAATGCCACTCCAACATTAGTCCATAAGTTAAATTCTTTACTTTGAATTAAATTAATTAAATTATAAACAAAATATAGTATTGACGATAATCCAATCGTAACAATTGATAATATTTCATTTTTCTTCATATATATTCCTCCTAAATAATTTTATATCATTTACGTTTTAATTATATCATGTATTGGCTTTAATAAGCATTTATGTTAAATTAACTTTATTTAAATGACAAGCCGCCTATAAAAAGGCGGCAATAAATATATTTGATTTTGCTATTCGTGTATTATTAAAAAATCACTACTATTATCAAAAAAAACCTTTATAAACATGATTCATAAATTTTACGTGCATCATCCATTGTGAGATCAACAAACCCACCAAAAATACTGCCGCGATTAATTTCTAATTGCTTAACTAATTGCGGAATATCTTCTTTTTTAGCACCAATATCATCAAAGGTTAATGGCATGCCTAAGCTTTTATAAAACGCTTGAAGCTTTCTAATTCCTTTGATAGCTACATTTCTTTTATCGTTTACGTTTGGCTTAACTTTCATCACATTTACAGCAAGCCTGTAATATCTATCCACATCATGATCTAGTGTATATAACATATAGTGAGGGAAGATTACCGCCAGTCCCGCGCCATGACTAACATCATATAAAGCTGATAGTTCATGCTCTAAGCCGTGGCTCGCCCAGTCGGTAGTTCTACCGACTCCTAAAATACCATTATGAGCAATAGTACCAGCCCACATAATATGAGCTCTGGCATTATAGTCGCGTGGATCTTTTAACAATCTTTTGGCATTATCCATAATTGAAATTAAGACTGCTTCTTGCATTAAGTCAGTTAGGTCAACATCAGGAGTATTGGTTAAATATCTTTCAAAGATATGACTCATCATATCAACCACACCAGCAAATGCGTGATAGTTAGGAATGGTATAAGTTAGTTCTGGATTCATAATGGCAAACTTAGGTCTAATTAAATCACTATTAGTTCCTTTTTTTAGTCCTAATTTATCATTAGTAATGACTGATGAATTAGATGCTTCACTTCCTGAAGCAGGAATAGTTACAATCACTCCTACCGGTAGTGCTTCTTTAATTTTAGTTCCTGTATATAAATCCCATAAGTCTCCGTCATATTTAGTTCCAATCGCAATCGCTTTAGCTGAGTCCATCACAGAACCACCGCCTACCGCTAAAATAAAATCAATATGATTTTCTTTAACGATTTTAATTCCTTCATTAACTAAACTTAATCTTGGATTTGGGACGACACCACCTAATTCAACATAGGGAATATTATTTTCTTTTAATGTATTTACTACTCTATCATATAATCCACTACGTTTAATTGAACCGCCGCCATAATGAAATAAAACTTTAGTTGCACTGTGTTTTTTAAGTAAATGAGCAACCCTTAATTCACTATCTTTTCCAAAGACAAATTCAGTTGGACTATAAAATTGAAAATTAATCATTTAACCACTTCCTTTTTATTCTCATCAAATAAATCACCACCGTACATATCATAAACGACGATTCCATAAAAATCTTTTACTTTTAATTCTCTAATTGCCTCAGCGTCTAAATCTTCATACATAATTACTTTAGCATTAGTAATTGATTTTTTAATTAACGCTCCCGTACCACCAACAGCTGAGATATATACCGCTTGATATTTAACTAGTAAATCTTTATATTCTTGTGAGCGGTCTCCTTTACCAATCATCATCTTGACACCTTCTTTTAATAACGGTTCAGCATACGGATCCATGCGGTAACTAGTTGTTGGTCCGGCTGAACCAATTACGTCACCGGGAGCAGTCGGTGTCGGTCCAACATAATAAATAGTTGAATTTTTTAAATCAAATTTAATTTCTTGATTATTTTTAATATCGTTAACTAATCTTTTATGAGCGGCATCTCTAGCGGTATAGATAGTTCCGGTAATATAGACAATATCCCCCGCTCTTAAATCTTTAATTTCTTTTAATTTAACTGGACTTGAAATCTTTTTCATAGTATTACTCCTATAACTCGACAATAATATGTCGTACTGCATGGCACTGAATATTTACCGCAATTGGTAAAGCGGCGATATGAGTTGGATATTTAGCTATTTTAACAGCTAAAGCGGTAGTCTTGCCGCCAAATCCCATTGGTCCAACACCTAATTCATTGATTTCTTTTAATAGTGTTTCTTCTAACTTGTTTAAAACTGGATCTGGGTTAACATCATCTAAATCTCTTAAAAGCGCTTCTTTGGCAAGTAACGCTGATTTTTCTAAATTACCCCCAATTCCAATTCCCACAATTATAGGTGGGCATGGTTTACCTCCAGCCTGAAAGACTTGTTCTAAAACATGTTTTTTAATTCCTTCAATACCATGAGCTGGGGTTAACATTTTAACTGAACTCATATTTTCACTACCAGCTCCTTTAGGGGCTAATTTTAACACTAGTTTATCACCAGGTACTAATTTTGTATGAATAATCGCCGGAGTATTATCTTTAGTATTAACTCTTGAAATAGGATCAGCAACTGACTTTCTTAAATAACCTTTAACATAAGCATTAGATACGCCTTTATTAATGGCATCATATAAATCGCCTTCAATTTTTAAATCATATCCCACTTCTACAAAACAAACAACCATCCCCGTATCTTGACACATTGGAATAAATTCATCTTTGGCGATATCAGCATTTAAAATAATCTTTCCTAAAACATCTTTAGAAAGATCACTTGTTTCTTTGTCAAGTGCTTGATTTAAAGCCTTATAAACATCATCAGGTAACATCTTATTCGCTTTAATTAAGGCTTCGCTAACTGCATTAGATATAGTTTTGTTATCTATTTTTCTCATATGCCCTCCTTGTAAAATAATATATCTTCTATATATTAATTATATCAAAATTTCTACTATATATATAGTTCAAGATTTTATATATTAAAAAAGACGCAACATGCGTCTTCTTATGATTTCACATCAGTTCTAACTAAAATTCCGTCTCCCTTAATTTTAATTTGATTGGCTTTTTTAGTTAAAATAAAACTATCCCCTAAAACAAGTTTATAACCGCTTAATTCAAACTCTCCTTCAACAACAGTAATTATTGAATAGTTTTCTGGATTTTGAAAGATTTCTTCGTTTAGTACTTTTAACATACTAACTGAAAAATATTTATTTTCCCACATTTGATGACTTGGTAATTCAAAATGGTTAGTCTTATCAACTACAGTCAAACCATATTTTGAAACACTAATTGCCTTTTCAACATGTAATTCTCTTTTCTTGCCCTGTGCATCTTTTCTATGATAATCATAAAACCGATAAGTAACATCACTTGATTGTTGAACTTCTAAAATAGTAACTCCGGCTCCAATTGCATGAATTGTTCCGGCATAAATTGGATAAAATTCTCCCGGATTGACATTCACTTTTTGCAATAATTCATCATAGTTATCTTCGTTAATATAATTTCTTAAATCTTGCTCATTAGTTGCTTTATGGCCAACCACGATATTAGCGCCCGGAATTCGATTAAGAATTAACCAACCTTCAGTCTTTCCGTATTGATTTTCATATTTTAGAGCATAATCATCATCTGGGTGAACTTGGACGCTTAACGCGTCTTTAGCATCAATTAATTTGACTAAAACCGGAAATTCTTTTAATTTAGGATTATTAAATAGCTGCGGATAACTCTTATACACTTCTGATAAAGATTTACCTTTTAATTTACCATTAATAATGGTTGATTCACCTTCAGAATGGGCTGAAGCTGACCACATCTCTCCAATTAATTCGTGGTCAGTTCTTCCTATTTTCTTAAAATAATCTCCGCCCCAAATTCGTTCTTTCAAAGGGGCTGTAAGTAATAATATTTCCATATTAATCCCTCCTATTTTTTAAAATAATTGAACACATATCCTATTTTTTTAGGAACATGCACCTCTTCAAATCCACCATGGCCATATCCTTCATAGTAGATAACTTCTTTTTCCGTTTTAATCTTTTGATAAGCTTTTAAATAAAATTCCATTGGGCAAATATCATCAACCGTTCCAACTGATGAATATACTGGACATTTAATATTTTCCACCATATTTATCAAATCGGCATAGGATGTATTTTGATAAATTATATCTTTTAAATGAGGATTTTCTTTAATAATATCATCATATGATGTGTATTTTCCAAATCTACCTTCAATTCTTGAAATGATGGCACATCCTGACGGAATATCAGGAATACATAATGACGGAATATCTGATAGTGATGCGGCCGCCAAACTTAATTGCCCGCCTTGTGACGGACCAGCAACCACTACCTCTTTATCATATAAATCTTTAAAAGGCTCTAGATTTTTATCACGAGTAATTTCTAAAAGTTTAACTGCATCTTGATATAATAATTTATCATAAACCGTCTCTTTATCAAGTAAGCCGCGACAAGGATAATATTTGTCATTAAGTGAATATTCGTTATGATCAATTGTTAACATTCCTTGATTACGACAATCCATCATAATGACACAAAAATCCTTTTTAACCCAATTTAATGAGTGAATAATATTATGTTCATCATAAGTCGCGCTACCGGCACCATGAAATAACACAATTAGTGGGCGTTTTAATTTAATTGCCTTATTACTTATATATAACCTAGCGTGGACTTTGGTATTTTTAACACTATCAAAATATAGGGTTACTAAAGATCCGAACACTTGAGGAACGATCTTTTCAATATAAACTTTATTGGGAATTTCTTTTACTTCCTTAAGCCAAGACTCCCATGAAGTATGAAAGTCTTGTGGCTTTAAGTATTTTATTTCTTTTATGTTCATTAATACTCCTTGAGGTAATAATCATCATGCTAATAATTATTTTATTCCCAGCCCATCTCTTCTTTAATTTTAGCGATTAATGCTTCAGCTACATTTCTATGACTTTGTAAACTCGGATGTGAGTTTGATCCGCCCGCATCGCCAGCAACTTGGATAATTGCTAAACTCGGAATTGATTGTTTCGCTGTATTATAAATATCTAATGTTGCTTCATATATATTATATTCTAACATCAATCCATAAAACATTATTATTTTTACACCCGGATAAGTATCATTTAAGTATTGTAAGAAAGCCACATATTGATCCTTAAAGGCTTGCATCCTAGCATTTCTTTCATCTTGAGTCGAGGCCGCACTAATATAGCTCCAGTCATTAGTCCCCAAATTAATAACGATTACGTCTGGTGTAATCTTAGATGTATCCCAAACTTCGTTTGAATAAAAATCGACTTTCTTATAAGCATCAAATAAATTAAGCGTATTTGGACTAGTCCAGCGGCTGGCTTTTACCCCCCAACCACTGGCTGAATAAATATTAATATCAGCATTTAACGCTCTTGCCGTTAAATATGAGAATGCCTGCATCGCATCACTATTAATCGTTGATTTCGGATCTTTACTTAAATTTCCGTATCCAGTTGAACTAGATGCTGCAATAAATTCAATTAGTCTTTCTTTATAAACAACTTCACGAATAAATCTGCCATTAGTCGTGACTTGTTTTAAGCCCATATGAGAATCTGTCGATTCAGTACTCTTATAAATACTTAATGTAGTATATTCACCTTCAGGTTTTTCTGGGACATTAAAGGTAACTGTAGTATATTCTTTAGTTAATGCCACTCTTACTCGATTATCATAATCATCGTCAATCATAGCTACATAATAAGGCTGAGTTTTTACGTTATTATACTTAGTGGCATATAACTCAACTGTAACTTCAGTACCTGTAAATTTCACTTCAAATGCTGAAGCACTATGATACATAATATTAACTTGCTTAGTTGAATCAAAACTAGTTCTACCTTGCCATTTAATATATTCGCTATCTTCTTTAATTAAACTACCAGCAAGTAATGTTACTATTGGTTCTGGTTCAACTGTATAAGTCACACTTGTTGTTGAGATATCTGAATCGCGATATTCTTCATGATTAGCTATCGCTTGAACTTTAATCGTATAAGTTTCAGCTGCTAATTTTAACGGTTTTAAATTAAGACTGGCTTCACTAGCAGTTAATTCTTGTGTCTCATTTTGAGAATTAGTCAGTGTTAATTTATAAGAAACTGCATTATCTACTGCATCCCACGATAAGATATGCTCAGTTAAAACTAAATTTTTAGGCATTTCAAGTTGTGGTAATTTGTTTTCATATGTAACAACCCCAGTTGAATAATCAGAGTCTTCATACTTATTATCACCAACCGCTTGAACTTGGATTTTATAAGTATCAATATTCAAATGAAGTGTTTTTAAATTAACACTTGTTCCTTCAACCAATCTTTTTTGCTCACGATTCGATGAATCAATTAAATTTAAGCGATACTTAGATGCATTTTCAACCGCATCCCAAGATGCAACATCACCAACAATTTTTAAATTTTGTGGTGTTTCTAATTTTAACGGTTCTTTTTTACATGCAACTAAACTTGTTGCAAAAAGTAATCCCAAAAGTAATAATAAAAATCTTTTCATAATATAATCTCCTTTATCTAAATTACCAGTTCATAACTTCTTTAACTTTAGCAATTAAAACTTGAGCCATTTCTTCATTTGATGCAACACTTGGATGATGGTCTACTGCGCCATTATCTCCTTGTAACTTCACTAAATGAACATTAGTATAACCACTTAAATTAGCATATGTTGCTTCAACGGTTTGATACATTCTCGATTCAACCATCGCTCCATAAACCATAAATATTTGCGTATCAGCGCCGTACAAATACATAATAAAATCGACTAATTCTTTATACTTATCAATAAATGCTTGTTTACGTTCTTGGAATTTTATTTGATCTCCTTGCATTGCTTCAATATAGTATAAATCGTTAGTTCCTACACTTATAATTACCGCATCAGCTTTTCTAGCTGTTGCAAAATTATAATCTTCATCTGAATAAACATTAACGAAACTATTGTTAGTTGTCGCATAAACTTTTCGGTAAGCATCAAATAAATTAACGGTTTGCGGATTAGTCCAAATACTTCCGGTTAATCCCCAACCACTAGCACTAAAAATACTATAATCTGCATTAACGGCTTGAGTTGTTAAGTAACCAAATGTTTTTAAAGCGTTTGAATTACCACTAGTTTTATCTTCGTATTTATTATAACCCCACTCATCTTTTACTGGAATACCATTAATAAAAATTTGTTTAGTTTCATTACCATAACCTGCTGTTGTTGAATCACCTAATATTTCAATAAATCTATCTTTATATTCAACATCTAAAAACTTACCATCAGTATAAACCGCTTTAACCCCAAAAAATGAGTCTAAAGCTTCACTTCTTTTAATTACTCTAATAGTATGCTCACCATATGTTAATCCTTCAACTAAAACTAATTTATTATTATGTTTTTCATCAAGTGATAAAACTCTAACATCATCATGATTTTCATCCACGACAACTGCTAAAAAAGGCTTTTTAGCTTGTTGGGTGGTATTAGTCCCTATAAGATCAGCTGACAAACTAGTTCCAATGATTTTAACTTCAAAACCACTAGCACTATGATGCATCATATTAACTTCATCTATTTGATCATATAAGGTTCTTCCAATAAATTTGATTTGTGTTGAGTTTAGCATAGTTTCTCCCTTTAATTCGTTAACCGCATTAATATCTCTAATGACTATTGTTATCTGATTTGTATTTACTACTTGTTTTCCTATAGTAATTTCTATATAAAGTTGATATTCACCTTCGGCTAAAGATAACGTATATATATTAGTGCCATTACTTACAACTCGGTTATGGACTTTATTATCAACTGTACTAGTAAATACTGCTTTATATATGGCATCTTCAATTTCCGTAAAAGTGATCAAATCATTTTCCACTTTTAAATCTTGAGGTGCTTCTATTGGTTCAGTGCAAGATGCTAAGAGAAACACTGAAAATATAATTAGAAGCGCACTTATAATTTTTTTCATCTTCATCACCTCATCATTTTATCTTGTTAACTATATTTAAAACTTCTTCGGTTAAAAGATTTAATTTATCTTGACTATCTTTTAATGATTGACCAACAACACCATAATATACTTTTAATTTAGGTTCAGTCCCACTTGGCCTTAAAACAAACCACATGTCATCATTTAAAAGATATTTAATTACGTTACTCTTCGGTAAATTAATTACTGATTTTTCTAAATTAACATAATCATCTTTAATACTTAATTTACAATCTTCCTTAGCTAAAATCTTAAAACTTTCTAGTTTAATTGGATTATTGCGGAAATAATTCATAATTTGTAATATTTTCTCACTTCCGGCTAAACCCTTTAACGTAATGTTTGTAATACCTTCTAAATAATAACCATATTCTTTAAAAATTTTATCTAAAGCATCAACTAAAGTTAATCCTTTTTCTCGGTAATACGCTGTAACTTCAGCCAACATAATAATTGATTGAATTGAGTCTTTATCCCTTACGACATCAGAAATTAAATAGCCATATGATTCTTCATAGCCAAAAACAAATTCACCTTTACCTTCAATCTCTTTAGCTTTATCACCAATAAATTTAAATCCGGTTAATGTTATTTCTACATTCATTCCATATTTTTTAGCGATCAATACCGCCAGTGATGATGATACGTTTGTCGTAAAGACATATCCATTTCTAGGTAAAATTCCAAGTTCTTTTCTAGTCATTAAAATATAGTTTAATAACAGCGCCCCAATTTCGTTACCATTTAAGAATACATATTCTTCTTTATGTCTTACTGCAATTCCTAACCTATCAGCATCTGGATCAGTTGCAAAGACAACTTCAGCATTAACTTCTTTAGCTAATTCAATTCCTTTTTCGTAAGCAATTTTATCTTCAGGATTTGATGATTTAACATTAGAAAAGTTTGGATCACAAGTCATTTGACTTCCAACAGGAATCGCATTGTAACCAAGTTTTTTAAGCAAATCTATAACAAATACTTGCCCAGTTCCGTGAAGTGGAGTATAGACAATTTTAAAATTTTTATCAAGATTTGGTCTTAGTAAAATCTTTTTAATTTCATTAAGATAAGCTTTGTCTACTTCACGACCAATCTCTTTAATTTTATCGTGATTTTTACCAACTTCAATATTAAAATAATCATCAATTTGATTAATTTCTTTAATTACTTCATCGGCATCTTCTGGTAGTAATTGACACCCATTTTCATCATAAACTTTATAACCATTATATTCTTTGGGATTATGACTTGCCGTAATCATAATTCCGCCAACACAATTAAAATGTCTAACGGCAAAAGATAATTCTGGAGTTGGTCTTAAATCTTCAAATAAATACACATTAAAACCAAGGCTTGTTAAAACTTTGGCTGATTCTTGGGCAAACTCCTTTGAATATTTACGATTATCATGAGCAATCGCTACACCTCTATCTCTGGCTTTTTCTTTTCTCAATAAAAATCTGCCAAAACCTAGTGTCGCTTTTCTGACAATATAAATATTCATCCGATTAGTTCCAACGCCTAAAACACCTCTTAAGCCACCAGTACCAAATGATAGATCTAATGCAAAAGCTTCTTCCAATTCTTTTTCATTTAATCGATCCAATTCTTCTTTTAATTCTAAATCTAAATCTTTATAACCCTTCCATAAATTAACTTTTTCTGAGTATCCCATGTTTATACTCCCCCTATTTTGATTTTATTAAACTAATTTTATCGATAATGACACTACCACCATTTTCCGGTTTAATCATTATATAGTAATATCTACCTTCATATCCTGATAATTCAGAAAACTTAATAACTACTGTTTGCCACTCGTTTGTTCCATTTACAGTAACACTTGGATAACCTTTAAAAGTATTTAAAGTTAAGGTAAATTTAGTTGAATTTTCTAATTTAAATCTAATTTCAAACCCTTCATAAGCATTGGTTGTAGTATCTTTGTGGTAAATTGCTTGAGCGTTGTTGCCATTATAAGTAACTTTCATATATTTATTGTTACCATCGACTATTAATTCAACAATTGAATTATCCTCTTTCCAAACCGATTTTAATCCGATTGTTGTATCATATTGATTAAAGTTATCAATTAAAAATACCGAATCATCATCTGTTCTAAAAGGAATTAGAGGTAAGTTATTATCTCCGTAAATGATATCTCCACCAACGGTTGAAAAATTATATCTAACATAGACTGGATTTGATAGTCCTTCTTTTTTTACGATAATTTTATTCCCGCTAATACTAGCTTGAGCGGGAACGAAATTTAAATCTCCCCCAGCTATTTCAAAAGTTACTAATGATCCGTTAATTGCGGTTAAGGTAGTCGAGTTTCCTACAGTAATTTCAATTGAATTTCCGACAACTTCAATTAAAGTCGGTCTTGGAAATTCCACTTTAGGTCCACCAAATTTACGATACATCGTAAACATTACACAACGCTCGGCGACATATTTTTTCCTTGTTGGGTGAATATCATTTAAGTCGCCATCATCCATTGTAACAATCAGATCACAATTATCAATCATATCTGAGCCTAACATTTGAGCCTCTCTGATATATGCCCAGTTCATATGCCATTCTTTATCATCATACATCGGAAGTTGAATGACTTGAAAATATAAATCGGGATTATCAAATTTCATCCGCCAATCTTCAATTAATAACTTTAATAAACTTGGATATTCTTTTGCCCTATTGGCATTATTTTCTCCTTGATACCAAATTACTCCGTTAATCGTTAAATTTATCATTGGCGCAATCATCGCATTATAATTAACATTTGAATATATTTCATTTAATTCTCTTGGATAAGAGTCATTACTAATCCAATTTTGAATATTGGTTGAGCCTTCAGCAGCATAAACAATTCCAATTGGAACATTTGCTCCTAACGCTTGATATAACCTAGCAGCAAATAAATAACCTAATCCTGAAAACCCTAATGCTTCGGTGTTATTTGATACAACCCAATTGCCATTAACAAAGAAATCTCTTTCTTCATTCGATTGGACTTGGTCTTGTTTAAACATTCTAATCATCCCGCTATTAGCTACACTTAATTCTTGTTCATAATTATCAGTAAGTGCTCCTAATTTAATTTGACTATTACTTTGCCCAGAAATTAACCAAACTTCACCAACTAATATATTTTCAATACTAATTGATGAATTTGAATCACTAATAACTAATTCTTGGCCTCGTTTAGATGCTGTCATCGGCGATAAAATAAATTCAAACCTACCTGCCGTGTTGGTTGTTGTTTCGTGTGTTTGATCACCAAATTTAAGTGTTAAAATTGAATTTGGTTCAGCGCTACCCGTAATTTTTACATCTTTATTTCTTTGGAAAATCATATTAGATTGGAAAATTTCATCTAAATTAATTTTACTTAAAGTTACATCTTTAAAAGTTCCTTCTGAAGCCTCAAAATTTGATGTTTTTTTATAACGAATTCCTAATTGATATGTTACATTCGGTTCTAAGTTTCTAAAAATATTAGAAGTGCTCCACGTAACTCCACCGTCGATTGTATACTCAGCACCAGTTACTGGATTAATAATAATGGTGTCACTTTTTTGTTTAAATTGTAAATCAGGAGCACTATTATCATATAAAAATTCAATTTTAGAAATTTTTGTTTCCACAGCAACATCTTTAAATTGAAGATTTTGAAGTTCTGCGTGAGCTCCAGATGGAATTCTTAACGTAAATTCAGAATAGAATTGTGAACTACTCGCTTCAAGTCTTACTTCAGTGTAATACTCTAACTGATCGGCACCTGAAATATACATATAAACTCCTAAATCATACGCTTCAACTGTCCAATAAGTAACTTTAATAGTGTTATATTGACTTAAATCAAATTTAGCAATAGACATAGTTTTTATAGTACTCTTTGGTATTATTAGCACATTTCGACCATATTCATTAGCTAAATTAGGATTTCCTTCAACCCATTTGCTTCGCAATTCTGCAGTTGAATTATATGTTGAAAAATCATCATATGTCGCTTTTATATCAGTATTAATTTCAAAATCTAATTTATTAGTTTCCATATCATCACTTAAACATATATTATTTATAAATATGTTATTAGCTTCACTTCCTTTTAAATTAAATGTAAGTCTAACTATATTTGTTAAATTTAAATTATTAATGTTTTGAAAATCATTAAATTTTAAATATAAGTCGCCTGAATGTTCATTTTGCAATTCGATCGAAATAGTTGCAAAATTACCATGATTATCTTCTAAAATAACTGTTAAAATGTTGGTTGACGCATCCGATTGCAATTTAAAATGCAATGATTGTGAATTACTCCAATTTGATAATGCCCCTATGATTTCTTTTGATACATCATAGTTGCGATTTGCCTGAAAAGCTCTTTCTGAACGAATATTTAAAGCATTTTCGCCTTCCTTATTTTGAGCAAGATTAATAGAAACATCAGTTTCAGCATTTGCTAAAAACCATGTTTCATCTAATGTATTACCTTCAAAATCATCAATCTTATCAGCAATTACATCCATCGTTGTAAAATATGATTCCGCTCTTTTCTCATAACCATCTTTGATTGCTTTTACTAAAATCTTGTATCTTTGATTAGGAGTTAATGTCGAAGTTGTTATTGATAACTCATTAGTGGTTTCGCTAAATACTACTTTATTAGATGGTTGTTCATAAAGTAAAACGATATATTTATCAGCTTTTTCATCTTTCATCCATTTAATTGTTGGAGTAAGTGAAACATTAGTTTCATCATTAGTAGGTGAAATAATTTCAAATAACTTTTCTTCTTTTTGACATGAGACTAATAATGACAAAACTAATATTATCATTACAAATAGTAAATTCCTTTTCATCGCGTTCCTCCATTTCAACATAGTTAAAATGAGCTTAGGCTCTAGCTCGGTTGCTAGAGCCTAAAACTCAAACTATTAATTTGTATTTTTAAATTAAACGTTTAAAAACTCAATACTTTCAATAGTTACACTGGCAGTTGTAACAGTACCTGATGCATCATAGAACCATAAAACTACTTTTTGAATTTTTAGTGCGTCCATTTCAAGTGCTGTTAAGTTCCATTCTATAACGATTGGATCAGTTCCAAACTTCTTATATTGTTTGTTGCCTGGTTTGCTATCATACATGTTATTATTTGGAGTTTGAGTATCAACTTTAATTCCAACTGATAATCCTTCAGTTCCAGTTAATGTAATTCTAATAGTATTATATGCTTTTGTTGGAGCGTCAAATAATCCGTTAGCCCATTGAGTCATTGAAGCTGGTACTGCACTACAATTAACTGTCTTCTTATTAGCCTCCCATGTATAAATTGCATTTCCTACATTATTAGTATGTATCTCAGCTACATATGATGTTGCTGGTGGTTCTGGAGCTTCAACAAATGTGACATAAACTGTTAATTCAGTTTCATCTGAAATTATATAAGCATAAGAATCGTATACAAATTCTAGTATTGTTTCATTAACTTTAACTTGAGATACTACAAATCCATCAGCTGGTGTTGCAATAATTCTAATGCTGTGACCAACATTAACCATACCACCATCACTAACTGGATGCATTGTATAGTCGCCACCTGCTCCATTATATGAATCTACTACATATGATCCATTAGTTGCTGGTGAGTGGTTTACTTTAGCTTGTGCTGCTGGTGGTTCCACATCTAAAAATTCAATTTTATCAATCGTAACTGATGCTGTTGTTACGGTTCCTGATGCATCATAGAACCATAAAACTACTTTTTGAATTTTTAGTGCGTCCATTTCAAGTGCTGTTAAGCTCCATTCTATAACGATTGGATCAGTTCCAAACTTCTTATATTGTTTGTTGCCTGGTTTGCTATCATACATGTTATTATTTGGAGTTTGAGTATCAACTTTAATTCCAACTGATAAT
>Ga0208195_1001201_pt1 | contig 29456 bp, 17 predicted proteins | sample AD_UKC077_MetaG_FD_184441 | JGI IMG/M metagenome (GOLD analysis project Ga0208195, IMG submission 184441) | Active sludge microbial communities of municipal wastewater-treating anaerobic digesters from USA - AD_UKC077_MetaG (SPAdes) (version 2) | ecosystem: Engineered > Bioreactor > Anaerobic >... | reverse complement strand
ATGTCCTCATCAGCCATAAATATAGAAAGCTTACGATAAACAGGAGTACATTAGTAGAGGGCAGAGAGCTTTGGGCAAGAGAAAAAGTGAGCCTGGAATGTAGAGGATATCGAAAATAATCCCAGCTGGACGATAGATTTGAGCGACGGTTTTTACCCCGATGAAGAAAATGCGAGACAAACAATTGCCTCGCATATATTTAAAAGACATTTTGAAATTACCGCCAAAATAACTTTGAACTAAGAACTCCTGAACTTTGAACTAAGAACTCCTGAACTTTGAACTAAGAACTCCTGAACTTTGAACTAAGAACTCCTGCACCGATAATCAATGCTCAGTTCGTTTTATTTTATTTCCCGGCTGCGATAGAAATCATTTTTCCCGGAACAACAATCACTTTCTTTATATTAAGTCCATCCAGATAACGCTTAACATTTTCATTTTCCAATGCTTTAGCTTGCAATTCGTCTTGGTTGATATCTGCTAAAGCTTCCAGTTTTCCTCTAATTTTTCCGTTAACTTGAATAACATAGGTAACAATGTTCCGAGTTAAATATTGTTCTTCATATTCTGGTAAGCCACAATCATTCAGCATATTTTCATTTCCCAATTTTTGCCAAAGCTCTTCTGCAATATGAGGCGCAAAAGGATAGAGCATTTTAGGCAAAGTTATACAGGCAAACGCATAAATCTGCTGTTCGGCGGCATTCAATTTTCCAGGATCCTTAATTTTAACGATAGCATTCAAAAATTCCATACAAGTGGCAATGGCCGTGTTGAATTGCAAACGCTGTAAACAATCCTCTCGCCATCTATAAATGGCATAATGGGTCTCATAACGAAGCTCTTTTATTTCTTCAGAGATATTATCAGAGCATTCAGTTGACTGCAACCCACATTTAATCACTTCCAGATTACTATCTATCAAACGCCAAACCCTGTTCAAAAATCGGAAAGCACCCATAATACCATCATCACTCCATTCCACATCTTTTTCTGGAGGCGAGGCAAAAAGCAAAAAAGTGCGTAAAGTATCTGCTCCAAAGCGATCTATAATATATTTTGGATCAACTACATTGCCTTTGGACTTGCTCATCTTGGCTCCGTCCTTAGTTACCATTCCTTGAGTCAATAAACGCGCAAAGGGTTCATCACAATTCACCCAACCCAAATCTCTCATAACCTTATGGAAAAAGCGAGCATAAAGCAAATGCATACAGGCATGTTCAATTCCGCCAATATATTGATCAACCGGCAACCAGTAATTAGCCGACTCCCTAGAAAAAGGTTGTTTATCATTTTTAGGATCTGTATAACGAGCATAATACCAACTGCTATCTACAAAAGTATCCATTGTGTCTGTTTCTCTTTTTGCGGGAGCTCCACATTTTGGGCAGGGAACATTTATCCATTCTGGAACACTCAAAAGCGGATTTCTGGTAGTTCTGCCTACCTGAACATTATCTGGTAATTTAACAGGCAAATCCTCATCCGGAACTAAAACTATCCCACAATGAGGACAATGAATAACCGGAATAGGATTTCCCCAATAGCGCTGACGCGAAATACACCAATCCCTTAAACGATAACTGACGGTTTTTTCGCCCCAGCCATTTTCCACAGCCCAATTAGTGATTGCAGAAATTGCCTCCTCGCTATCCATCCCGTTGAACTTATCAGAATTTACCATAATTCCCGACTCTATATATGCTTCCTGCATTTCTTCCAATTTTAAGGACATATCTGGTTTTTGAATCACGATTTTAATCGGAATATCGTATTTTTTAGCAAATTCATAATCGCGTTGATCATGTGCCGGGACAGCCATAACTGCTCCTGTTCCATAATCCATTAGAACATAATTAGTTATCCAAATTTGAACTTTATTACCATTAAAAGGATTTATAGCATAGCGCCCGCTGAAAATACCTTCTTTGATTGTTTCTGCGGAACTGCGCAAAACTTTGTCTTCATTGATCACTTTGTGGCAAAAATCCTGCAATTCTTTATTATCCGGTTCTTCTTTTAACCATTTTTGCACTAAAGGATGCTCCGGAGGCAAAGCCATAAAGGTTACTCCGTAAATAGTATCAGGACGGGTTGTAAAAATCGGTATATTTTCGTTTGTCCCCTCTACAATAAAATCAACTTTGGCACCTTCGGAACGACCTATCCAATTTTTCTGCATTGTAATCACTCGCTCAGGCCAATCAATCACTTGGGAAAAATCCAGTAATTCTTCGGCATATTCAGTAATTTTAAAATACCACTGTTCCAAGTCCTTTTGTTCTACAATGTTTCCACAACGCCAACAGTGACCATCCTCGACTTGTTCGTTGGCAAGGACTGTCTGACATTTTTCACACCAGTTCTGAAATCCTTTTTTTCTGTAAACTAAGCCCTTCTCATATAACTTCTTGAAAAGATATTGACCCCAACGATAATATTCTGGACGACAAGTGCTGATTTCTCTGCTCCAGTCGAAACCAAAACCCATACTGTCAAATTGAATGCGCATTGCTGCAATGTTCTCTTCCGTTGTAAGACGCGGATGGGAATTGTGTTCAATCGCATAATTTTCCGCAGGCATACCAAAAGCATCATAACCTATGGGCTGCATTACATTGAAACCTTCCATCATTTTCAATCGCGAAATCACATCTCCAATAAAATAATTGGAAGCATGCCCTACATGCAGAACTCCCGATGCATAAGGAAACATAGAAAGAACATAATATTTAGGTTTGGAACTTGTATTGGGAGCATTAAATATTCCTTTTTCTCGCCAAACATTCTGCCATTTCTTTTCAATTTCGTTAAACCTGTATTCCATTTTGTATTTTCCTGCCTATCATTTTATCTTTTAACACTTTGCAAAATCTGTTAGAGCTCATAATTGTCAAGCAAAAGCTGCAATTTAGATTTTTACTCGCTTTTTTCCCCTTGTATAAACCCTGGATGGTGATAAATTAGGATGGCTAAGGGATGAGAAGAAAGGTGCTTGACAATCTGGATGATAATAAAAAAGGATAATTTTGTCTAAATAGTTAGGAGTTGAAAGATGGATATGTCCAGTACAAGATTGTGGATCATCATACCCAAAGATTTCTCGGAATCGGTGCCAAAGCTATTGCCAGCCAAGCTAATGGCTATGTATTTAGGTAATCCTGAAGTTTTTGAAGGTAACGCAGGACTGGTGAAACAAAGTAAGTACCAAATCCAAGAATTCCAAAGATCAGATAGATAGGAGGAAGAAATGAAAAGATATTTATACTTAGCTGTGTTAATAGGTCTGGCTCTTATATTGGTATCTTGTTGGTTTACCGAACCGATTTATCTACTTCCTGAATCCTGGCTTTGCAGCGTCAATGCCGATGGGACAGGATTTAGGAAGATAAAGAAAGTTGACTTGGACTTTGGAACAACCGGATTCTGGGATATCTATATGACCAAAGACAATCGGATCATCTTCTATGGGGAAAAGCTGTGGATTTCGGATACGGATACGATCAGGGTTGAGCAGATCACACCGGATAATCTAACCCTCACACATCTACCTTCTCGTCTATCTCAATCTCCCGATGGCAGCAAGCTGTACTTCGCTGCAGATAAAAACATCTATCAACTTAGCTATCCGGATTATCAGCTCACTCAGTTAACACATCAAACTACCAGGTGGCTAAGAAATCCTATAGTGTCTGATTTAGGAAACTATATCACCTACTCTTCCGATGGTTTCGGATATCCGACAAAAGAAACGGAATATATGTATTGGCTGAATTTGATTAACGGTCAATCTGATATAATCCCAAGCCCTGATACTTTGTCATTTAATCCGTACTACTCAGAAATTGAGGATTATGTTTACTATGAAAGAGCGGGTTTGTTCCGTTCCAGATTAGACGGAAGCGATAGAACCACTGTGGACAATTATGGTGGAAGCGGAGAACCTTACACTATGTTTTCGATATCTAATGATCAAAGATATATAGTTCACAAATCAAATCCGACATATAATAACTATTTCGTCCGCATCTTTGACAAGGTTTGCGCTAGTGGAGTAAATATTCCGGTTAAGAATTCACCTCCATATGAATTGTTAGGAAGATTATGTAAAGAAGCAAATATCGTTTTTTATGTCAGTCCTGGATATCCGGAAAAATTGCACTCATATAGATTAGATACAGGAGAAGATACTATTCTCAATCCCAATCAAGTTAATATTGCAAACACATATATAATCGCTCCTACCTGGGATGGCTCCAAAGTTTATTTTTATGCAGATATAGAAGTCAAGTGAGGTTGAAAAATGAAGATGCTTAAGATTTTCCTGTGGTCTATTATGCTTTCAGTTGCATTTTTCTTATTCGCAGATAATGAGGCAGACAGCATCGCTGCATATTCCATTGAATAGAAATCTACAGGATCAAATGCTGTTATAGATTCAGTGTTTACGATTGATGTAACAGCAATTCCTGACACTATGACTTATAAGTTTGAAGGAAATGACATACCTATACCCGATGCACAAACTGGAGATGGTATTGACAATTCTCAGATAATTCGTTTTGATACCTCATTATTGATAGTTGTATAATTGTTAATGCAACAATAATATACGAGGTGTTCATACTAAGTAGTATTTTATGCTATTTTTTTTGTCTCTCACTCACTTGGGCTCCTGAGAAAGATTTGTTGCTTAAATGGAAAAATGGTAAAACGAGTTGAAAAACAAATGTGAACGCATATAAATCTGCATAATATGTGTGAGAAAGCGAAATCTGTGTGGAACAAATCTAAACAGTGTATCCTTTTTTATTTGACACAATTCCACCTTCAAAATAAACTGACAAAAAAGGGACTAATGCATTAACCTTGGCTTGCAGAGCTATTTGTAAACCGAGTAACAAGGAAACAAAATGTTAGAGAAAGTACTAAAAAAGATATTTGGCGATAAAAACATTCAAGACCTGAAACACTATGAACCCGTTGTTCGGGAGATAAATGAGATATATTCAGGCCTTGAACAATATGAAGATGAACAGCTTATCAATCGCATTCAAGAGATCAAACAGGAAATAGCTGATAAATTAAATCCCCTGCGTAATAAGCTCTCCGATCTGGAAAAGGAGTATCGTGAAACAAGGGAAGATAATGAACGCAACCGATTAGACAATTCTATAGATACGACAAAAAAGGAACTGAAGCTTGTAACAAAAAATACAGTGGATGATTACCTGCCAGAGGTTTTTGCTATTGTAAAAGATACTTGTCGTCGTATGCTTGGGCAAAAATTTGAAGTTCGCGGCCATGAAGTTGAATGGAATATGGTGCCTTTTGATGTACAGCTTATAGGTGCGATGGCCTTGCATGATGGGAAAATTGCTGAGATGGCAACCGGGGAAGGTAAAACCCTCGTGGCTACTATGCCCTTATTTTTGAATGCCTTAGTTGGACGCGGTGTCCATTTAGTTACAGTAAATGATTATTTAGCAAGTCGTGATGCTGAATGGATGAGCCCTATTTTTAATTTTCACGGTCTTTCTGTAGGTTGTATAACTACTGGAATGGATTTTGATAGCCGTAAAGAGGCCTATAATTGTGATGTAACTTACGGGATGAACAGTGAATTTGGTTTTGATTATTTGCGTGATAATATGGCTGTTTCTCCTGAACAGTTGGTTCAGCGTGATTTTTATTATGCTATTGTGGACGAAGTGGATAGCATTTTAATTGATGAAGCCAGAACACCTTTGATAATTAGTGGTCCTATTGCTCAGGATAAGAATTTTTATAGAGAATTACGTCCTTTAATTGCTCAAGTGGTTCAAACGCAAAATGCTTTAGTGCAAAGGTATTTAAGCGAAATTAATGAAGATCTAAATGATAATAATCCTAATGCTGACAACAATCGCTTAGCAAAAAACCTTCTTTTATTGAAACGAGCAGCTCCTCGAAATAAAGCATTTATGAAATTGATGCAGGATGGTGAGCTGAAAAAAATGGTGAATGACATAGAGGGCATCTATCTTAGGGATAAAAAGATGAATGAATTGGACGATAATCTTTTCTTTGTGGTGGAAGAAAGACATAACAGCGTTGACCTGTGTGAAAAAGGGCGCGAAATGCTTTCCAAAAAAGATAAAGACCTCTTCGTGGTCCAATCCCTCGATGAAATTCTGGCTGAGATAGATAACAATGAAGCCCTTTCTGAAGAAGAAAAACAACAGCAGAAAGCAATTCAAACCAATCGCTTTATGGATAAAAGTGAGAAATTGCATAATATCAATCAGCTGCTAAGAGCTTTTACCCTCTTTGAAAATAACCAGGAATATGTGGTTATTGATAACAAGGTAATAATAGTAGATGAATTTACTGGTAGACAAATGCCGGGACGTCGTTTTTCCGATGGCTTGCATCAAGCTCTGGAAGCAAAAGAAAATGTGGAAATTGAGGCTGGCACGCAAACCTTTGCTACTATTACTTTACAAAACTACTTTAGAATGTATGATAAATTATCCGGAATGACAGGAACTGCTGTTACCGAAGAATCAGAGTTTATGGAAATTTACAATCTGCCAGTGATGGTGATTCCAACCAATGTACCTATTACGCGAATCGACCATGATGATCTGATTTACCTAAGCAAAAATGACAAATATCAGGCAATTATCAATGAAATAATCTATTGGCATGAAAAGCAAAAGCCTGTCTTGGTCGGAACGGTGAGCGTAGAGGTCTCCGAAATTATTTCCCGGTTGCTGAAACGGAAAGGAATAACTCATAATGTACTAAATGCTCGTCAACATCAAAGAGAAGCAGAAATAATTACAGAAGCCGGTCAACCTGGAGCTGTAACTATCGCTACTAATATGGCTGGTCGAGGTACTGATATAAAGCTTGGCAAAGGAGTTGTGGAAGGTCCATATGAAAGCTATGTGGGTTTACCGAAAACCTTAACGGAGGAATATCCCTATGGCCTACCCTTGGATGGACTTCATGTAATTGGTAGTGAAAGACATGAAAGTAGACGTATTGATAGACAACTTCGAGGAAGAGCTGGCCGGCAAGGTGATCCTGGAACTTCCCGATTTTATCTTTCTCTGGAAGATGATTTAATGCGTCTTTTTGGTTCTGATAGGATAGCTCCGATGATGGTGAAAATGGGTTTAAAATCTGGAGATGTAATTCGTCATCCGTGGATGACTAAAGCAGTGGAAAAAGCTCAAAAAAGAGTGGAAGAACATAACTTTGAAATCCGGAGAGAACTGCTTAAATATGACGAAGTAATGAATCAGCAACGCGAAGTTATTTATTCTTATCGTCGTAGTGTGTTGAAGGGTTATGACCTGAAAAATGAAATTTTGGAAATGATCACAGATACTATCGTAAATATGCTAGACGAATATATTCCACCTCATAGTTATCCTGAGGATTGGAATCTGGAACGCATCTGTCAGTGGTTTCAGCGAAATTTAAATCTGGGTCTTAATGTTAAAGATATATTTAGCGACCACTTAAATAGAGAGCTGCTGGAAAATACCCTTTTGGAATATGCGCTTTCCGCTTATGAAAATAAGGAAAGACAGATTGGATCAGAACAACTTAGAAATATTGAAAGACGAGCTCTTTTGGAAGTTGTAGATGATGAATGGCGCGATCATTTACATGAAATGGACCTTCTGAAAGATGGTGTATATTTACGGGCCTACGCAAATAAGGATCCATTAATCGAATATAAAAAAGAGAGTTATGACCTGTTTCAAGGTTTAATTGCCCGCATCCAGGAAAATGTTTCCCGAAAAGTATTTACTACTTATGTGTTATCTCGAGAACAAATGGAAAACTTTTTGAAGAATGCGAACTTAACTCATCAAGACTTGAATGCTTTTTTAAAAGCACAGCAAGAACAGCAGATGAATCAAAATATGACTGCCCCCCCTCAATATAATAATCCGGGTGGCGAAATAGAAAAAGTCCGCCCTGTTAAAGTAGCTCCCAAAGTTGGAAGAAATGATCCCTGCCCTTGTGGAAGCGGAAAAAAATATAAGAAATGCTGCGGAATGTATGATACAGAATAAGTGAGATAGTAAGCGTTAATTGGTAAAAAGGAAAGATATGAGCAAAGGACTAATTATAGTAGAATCTCCTGCAAAAGCAGGAACAATCAGCAAATTTCTGAAGAATAAATATAATGTAAAAGCATCGATGGGACACATCCGTGATCTGCCAAAGCATGAATTGGGAGTGAGTGTTTCGCAGAATTTTAAACCTGATTATATAATGGATAAATCCAAGAGCAAAGTTATCTCTGAATTAAAAGAGGCAACTTTGGCTGCGGATAGTGTTTTTCTGGCAAGTGATAATGATCGTGAAGGTGAAGCTATAGCTTGGCATTTAACAGAAGCACTAAAGAAAGAACTGCAAAATAAACCTGTTTATCGGATTGTGTTTAATGAAATAACTTCACAGGCAATTAATGAAGCAATTAAAAACCCCGGCAAAATAGATATGGCAAAAGTGGAAGCTCAACAGGCAAGAAGAATTTTAGACCGTCTGGTTGGTTATGAAATAAGCCCTCTGCTTTGGAAAGTGATAACTAAAGAGCTTTCTGCTGGAAGAGTTCAATCTGTTGCTTTGCGATTAATCTGCGAAAGGGAAGCCGAGATCAAGGCATTTGTTCCTAAAGAATTTTGGAAAGTTGAAGGGGATTTTTGGAAAGATAATTTGCCACCTTTCAAAGCTGTTTTAGAAAAAATCAATGGTAAAAAAGTGGAAATTCCCGATGAGAAAAGTGCCATAGAAATTGTGGATAGTATCCAAAATGCAGAAACAAAACTAAAGGAAATAAAACGCAGTAACCGTAATATTGATCCTCTTCCTCCTTTTATAACCAGTACTCTACAACAAGAAGCAAGTAAAATACTTGGTTTTCAGGCACAAAAAACGATGAGCATAGCTCAAGTTCTTTATGAAGGTATTGATTTGGGAGGAGAAAGTACTGGTCTGATAACTTATATGCGAACCGATTCTACCAGAATGGCTGAAGAAGCTGTAACTAAGGCTAAAGACCTGATTAAAGAAAGGTTTGGTGCCGATTTAGTTAATCCTAAGGTGCGGGTTTTTAAAAATAAGCAAAGTGCTCAAGATGCTCATGAAGCAATTCGCCCTACTGATCCTTTTAGAACTCCGGAAAGCATTGCCCAGTATTTAACCAAAGAACAACTGAAATTATATACTCTTATCTGGCAGCGTTTTATTGCCACTCAGATGAAACCTGTAAAATTGCTTTCTACCAATGTAAAAATTAGTATGGGCAATGCTGAATTTACTTCTACCGGAGCTCAAATTATTGAAGAAGGTTTTCTGAAAGCATACTCATACATAAATATCCCGTTGGGGGAAAAGATTCATCCTGATTATACCAAAGATGATGAGTTACAGCATAATGCGTTGGAAAAGACTCAACATTTTACTACTCCTCCTTCCAGATTTACAGAAGCATCTTTGATCAAAGAACTGGAAGCAAAAGGGATTGGACGTCCCTCTACTTATGCTTCCATAATTGACACTCTTAGAAAGCGAAAATATGTAAATATGGAGAAAAAGTCATTTATCCCAACTCCCCTGGGGAACGATGTTAATCGTTTTTTGGTAGATAAATTCGATTGCCTCTTCAATGTAAAATTCACCGCTGAAATGGAAACCAAACTGGATGAAGTGGAATACAGTAAAATTGCTTGGAATGATGTAGTGAAGGAATATTATGATCAATTACAAGCATTGATCAATCAGGTAGATATTAAAAAGGAAAAAAACAACTTTATTCAGGATACAGGCATTGCTTGCGATGTTTGTAAACAGGGAACTATGCTAATCAAACATAGTAAAAGGGGAGAATTTCTTGCCTGTAGCCGCTATCCCCAATGCAAAAACAGCAAAAGCTTTACCCGCGATGCAGATGGAAATATAAAAATTGTTGTTCCTACTCCTTTAGAGGAAAAATGCCCTGAATGTGGTTCGCCTTTAATGCTTAGAAACGGGAAATATGGAGAATTTATCGCTTGTTCCAATTATCCTAAGTGTAAATATTCAAGGCCTAAAACTTTGGGAATTAAGTGTCCGGAATGTGGTATTGGAGAATTAACAGCCCACAAATCAAAAAAAGGACGTCCTTTTTATTCCTGTAATCGCTATCCTGAATGTAAATATATAACTAACGATAAACCACTTCCAATCAGCTGTCCTAAGTGTGGAAATCCTTATTTGGTGGAAAAATACAGCCGCGAAAAAGGTAAATATAAAATGTGTCCCAAATGCAAAACCGAGATGGAATAGGCAATGAACATAAAAGATGGCATCAATAGTGCTTTCCAAAGCATTTTCAGCCATAAACTTAGGTCTCTTTTAACTCTTACCGGTATAGTTATTGGTGTGCTTGCCGTCGTAACAATGTTTTCCAGTGTTTATGCCATTAAAGGACTAATTAAAAAAAATATGGAAGGTATGGGCTGGGATAATTCCATCATTATTTACCCAAGTGTAGGCAATAGTGATAAAGAAATAGGGAAAAACCGCAGTCATATAAGGCGACCTAAACAAAGCGTACCCTTTCTAAATTATGATGATTATCTGGCTCTGAAAGAAAACCTGAATTATAAATGTATTTACGGGTCAATTTCCAAACAGAGCTTATACCGGGTTGGGAATAAAGTAAATAACATTATCCTGCGTGCTACGGAAGTAGATTTTTTTAAAAATAAAAGTTATCCTATTGGCAAGGGACGCTATTTTAATGCCTACGAAGCAGAAAACAATATTCCGGTTGCTGTTTTGGGTTATCAATTTGCCGAAGAATATTTTAAAGATAAAGACCCTATTGGACAGGTTTTAGCTCTGGGTTCGCATCGTTTCACAGTTGTGGGTGTTTTAGCTCCTGATGTATTGAATTCAGGCAATGGAATGAATTTTAACCCCTGGGAAAGGCAGTGGGATCTGAAAGCTGTATACATACCTTTGAAATATGGAGCTACTTACATAGAGCCCAATAAGATTATCCACCAGATCTATCTACAATCATATTCCACCGAGGATTATCTCAAATTAAAAAATGAAGCTAGACAGATAATGCTTGCCAGACATAATATGTATCCTAATTTTCAGTTTATGGATATTGGCGATATGATCCTGAAAATCACTTCGGAGATTAATAAATTTATGGATAAGTGGAATATAACTCTTATTGCCATTGCTTCCATTTCTTTAATTGTAGGAGGAATAGGGCTATTTAGCACTTTACTCATCAGCATTCAAGAAAGAATGACTGAAATTGGCATTCGCAAAAGCATTGGAGCTACAGAACAGGATATCTTTTTCTATTTTATTTTTGAAGCACTGGCTTTGGCTTTTACAGGAGCTGTTATAGGAGTTATCCTTGCCTGGATATTGATTACGCTAATAGCAAGCGCTATAAAATTTCCTCTTTATCTGCCTATGCAAGGAGTTGTTGTAGGAATTGGTTTCTCTCTGTTGATAGGTTTTCTATCTGGACTTTATCCTGCTTGGAAAGCAACTGGAATTGATCCTATCCAAGCAATTTACTATCGAGAATAAAAATAGGGAAGAATCAACTTGTCGTTTTTTTCTCCGAACTTATTTTTGGGTAGCCGGAGGAGCTGTTCCTCTGCAAAATATGAAAAATGTGTAGCCGGAGGACGCCGTTCCTCCGCAAATATTAAAAAGGAGAAATCCGAGTGAAAATAATCAACAAAATAACAATGTTCTTGGCAAAAAAGCGATTGCTAATTACCAGAGTTCTCTGCATAGCCGTTATTTTGGAATTCATTCTTAACTTTCACTATCGCATTGAACATATAATAACAAATCCTACCGCAATCATAATCAGTATAATTCTGATTGTTTTGGGTGCTTTTATCCGTTCTTGGTCTGCTGGAATAATTGAAAAAAGAAATCGGCTTGTAATGGAAGGACCTTATGCTTTATGTAGAAATCCTCTCTATGCAGGCAGTTCTTTAATTTTATTGGGAGCTGTTTTATTTGTGAATGATATTTGGGCTTGGTTGCTAGCTGGTCTGTTGATTTTGGTTATCTTTCCGTTTACAATTAAAAAGGAAGAATTAACCTTAAGTACAAATTTCCCTGAGGATTGGAAGAATTATACAGCAACAACTGGAAGATATTTTCCTAAAAAATTAGATTGGCAGCGTTTGAAGCAAAAATGGTCGTTTCAACTGTGGCTTAAAAATAGAGAGTATAATATGTTTCTGTTTTCGCTTCTGCTGATAATCATTATATGCGTTCTTGGTTTCTAAAAAGGAAGTGGGGAAAAGGGAATTTACGCATAATTTTGTAAATAGATAGCTGAGGCAACTTCCTTTTCAGGGGCGAGTTTGTTTCTTACTTAATTTTTATCGAAAGTATACGGTTATGCCTCTCGGCAAAATTCCCCGAGAAGTTACTACATATATACTGTATTTCATTAAGCAACAATTATCCCTGTGTACTATATTATTTATGTAATCTACAAAATTTGGGTGAACTAATCTTCCAGTCCCAAGCTTCGTATTTCTATAATTTGCTCTGGGTGGATTAAGCTTTTAATTTGGTAGAAAGAAATTTAACCAAAAATGCTGGCTGATAAGATAATTTGGCCTGTCTTAAACCTTCCATACCAAGATCTTGCTCTCTATTCAGATATTTATAACGATTTTGTAAATGGCGAGCTGTTTCCCAATTAACAATTTGTGCTGAACCTTTTTTATCCGGGTCAAATTTTTCAAAATGTTCATCTGCCATATCAGGGGTTTGAGGTGAAAATATAGAATAGGCAGCAATTTTATCGTGCAGACAAATAATAATACCTTCGCAGGGTAAAATATCCCACATTGCTAAAGTATTTTCTATAGCCTTAAGTTCCGTCATCAAATAAATACCTTCGGCACTACGCTCTCTTTTCCATTTATAAGTAAAACGCAATAATGCATCCAATTTATCATTGGTTACAGGCAAAACCTGATAGTCAGGATAAGCACGGATAAATTGAGAAATAAGGTTCTTTTTCTTAGCCAGTTTCTTACCGGATAGTTTTACTAAGCTATCTATCTCGTAAACATAATCTGCCCAAGCTCTATCATCGCTCACCTCAAAATAGTTGTCCAATTCTGGAGTTTGAGCATAATACTCTTCCGGAACAATTATCAATTCCGCTTCCGGGTATTCCTGCTTAAAAAGACGAACCAAATTTGCTAACTCCGCAGGCGTAAAATTATCTCCTAAAGGGAAACAGACATTTTGGTATTTGGGATTGAAGATAACTAAATTATCCTGCCAAAGCAGATAGTGATTTCGGTAAATTGTCCCCCAAGCAAGAAGATTGGTAACATTAAAATCACAATTTCTTCTTGGATAGCGGGTTAAAAAATCCTGCAAAAGAGGTATATGCTCTTCTGTAATTAATTGCAAGCCATTCATCTATGTTTCGCTATATAAAAATGGAGTGTAGGAGGCCATCACTTTAAAGCCCAAGCCCTGATAAAAACCCTCATAACCTGGCTCACAAATTAGCCCTATCCATTGCAGTTTATGTTCCTTTAAAAAGCTAACTAAAGTGCGGATTATTGCTTTGCCGATTCCTTGCCCTCTAAATTCCTTTTGAACGGTTACATCTTGAATATAAGCATCACTTATACCATCGCTTAAAGCTCGCCCCATACCGACAATCTGGTCATCTAAAGTAGCAATAACAAAACAAAACGAATTAGCTACAATTTTTGTAATTATCTCCAAATCGGAATCTTTGTCTTCAGTTGACCACCATCCTGCCTGACGATAGAGTGCCAAAATGGCTGTTGCAACTGTTTCTTTAACAATTTTACAGTTTATCTGTGTCATAATTATATGTTTGCCCTATATACATTGTGTAGGGTCTTTCCTTAAAAAAACTATCTGGATGAAGGGGGATTTTTGTCAAGCACGCATTTTAAAGAAGAAATTGTTTCTTGCAGATTACGCAGTTTTCACAGATGTATTTTTTAGCCATCGAAAACACCGAACAAAGAAAGAAATACTTAGCTTTGAGCTCCCAAGCTATATATTTTGCTCTTCAACCCAACCCTCTTCTTTTCAGTTTGAGGTTGACAGAATATATATATTCAGCTATTATTGTATAATGAGAATAAAAAGGATAGCAGCATAATGATAGATGATGAATTGATTTTTGGCAGCGATTTTTTTGATCTGGAAGAAGAGCTTGCTCCTACTTCGGATAAGCTTCACTTACGAGAAGGTGAACTTAGGGAAGTAACTGTACTTTTTGCAGATATACATGGCTTTAGTAGTATATCCAATCTTTTTGATGCCGAAACCATTCACCGCAGAATGGATGAAATTATGAAAATATTTTCACGCTGCATTAGTTTTTATGGTGGTTTTGTAGATAAATATATGGGAGATGGCATAATGGCATTATTTGGTGCCAAAACTGCAACTGAGCAAAATACTGAACGAGCAATTTTAGCAGCGCTGAAGATGCAGGAGCAATTACAACTATATAATAAAAAACTAAAACAGCAGCCAGATTTTGAAAATGTAGATTTGGGGGTTCGGATTGGGATTAATGCTGGTCTTGTATCTGTAGGAAAAGTCGGCGAAGATAGAGAGGGAGATTTTACAGTGTATGGTCCTGAGGTTAATTTAGCTTCAAGGATGGAATCCAATGCTCCAGTGAATAGAATTATGCTTCCGGAGAAGACAATGCTGGCAGTTCAACGCAATTTTGAATTTGAAGATGTAGGTTTAAAAAGTGTAAAAGGTTTTTCTGAACCGCTTCCCTGTTATTTAGTAATAGGCCCCAAATTGGATAGTTCTTTACATCGCAGGAATTTAAGTACTCGTTATATCGGCAGGATAAAAGAAATAGATCTGCTGAAAGAGACCTTTTCTGAAATTGGCAAACAACAGCAGATTTCGGTTGTGGCTATTCAAGGGGAAGCAGGAATAGGGAAAACACGCCTGGTTTATGAATTTGAAAGAACCTGCGCAGATAATACAATTTTCTTACAGGGTGCTTGCAGTGCAATTAGTCCCACTCCTTTAAATTTATTCACTTCGCTATGTGAAACACTTTTTCGGTTGCAGATAAATGAAAAACCTGAAGTTAAGCGAAAAAAACTGGATAATGCCTATAACATATTGTGGGATATAGCTTCAGAGGAAGAAAAGGAATTGCTTTCTGATGGGAAAAACCTGATTGCCTTTTTGCTGGAATTGAAGAGTGAAGATAGCCGTTTAAAACAGAGCGGAGCAGACCTTTTACAGCATCTTTCTTTAGCTATTGAAAATTTGATAATGGCTCAGATTAATTATGCTTTACGCAGTAACCGCAAGTTGGTAATAGTTTTAGATGACTTGCATTGGCTGGATGAGGCTTCTGCAAAAGTTATGGAGAATTTATTGAATAAAATTGCCTCTGCAGGAGCGCTTCCTCCTTTGATGCTAATATTGATGTTCCGTCCAGGATATAATTTGGCTTCCTATTTTCAGGTTCTAACCCAAGTGAAGATTATCGAGCTAAATCCTTTAGCAGCAGAAGAAATTAGGGAATTAATAGCTGCCCAAGCAAAGGATAAACATCTTTTAGAAGATACGGTAGACAAGGTGATTCAACTCTCTCAAGGTAATCCTTTCTTTGTGGAAGAATGGTGTAATTATATTGAAGACTTACCCCTAGATGAATTAAAGGATATCCCGGTTCCCGCTAATTTGTATAATCTTATCTTATCGCGTTTAGATAAACTGCCTGTCTCTTTAAGAATGATGTTACATAAAGCTGCAGTGATAGGTCAGGAATTTTTTGTGGAAATTTTACGCTATATGGAAAAACGCTTGCAGGATAATCTGGATGTAGATGCCACTTTAAAATCTCTGGAAGATCAGTCCTATATTTTACATTCTTTGGGGTTTGACTATTCCACTTACTTCTTTAAGCATATTTTAACCCGCGAAGTTGCCTATCAAACTTTACTGGCAGAAAACCGTAAAGTGCTTCACCGTTTATGTGGAGAAGCAATTGAAACCTTGTATCCAGACCGTTTGGACGAATTTTACTATGCTTTGGCAGAACATTTTCATAAAGCAGAAGTTATAGATAAGGCCATTATTTATATAGAAAAAGCAGCTAATAGTGCAGCTAAGGTATATAACAATCAACAGGCTTTGCGTTTTTATCAACTACTTTTAGATTATCCTGATTTGCAACCAGTGAAGCGTTTGGAAATTACAATGCAAATTGCCGACATTATGTGGCTGACAGGCGATTGGAATAATGCTCTTAAAATAGTTTACGATTTGTTACACGAAGCCCAGAAAATAAATGCTGAAAAAGTATGTTTTGAAGCATATCGTTTTTTAGGGATTGCTGCGTTCTATCAAAATGAAAAAGATGAAGCCCTAAGTTATTTTAAACTTGCTTATGATCTTGCTAAAAAGTTAAATGACCCTGCTCTAATCTCTATTGCCGTAGGGAACTTAGGAAACTGGTATTTTAGAACCGGAGATTTAACTCTCGCTTCCCATTTGCAACAACAGGATCTATCTATATCTATAGATAGACAGGATAGTAAACGCCAGGCAAAAGCATATAGTAATTTGGGGCTTATATGCTTGGAAGAAGATGATTTGGAAAAGGCAGAGGATTACTTTTATAAGTCCCTAAAAATAGCAGTAGATAACCGCTTTCTAAAAGAACAATCTATTGCTTTAGGGAATTTGGGTTACACAAAAATGCTGGCTGAAAACTATGCAGAGGCATTCCCTCTTTTGCAGCAGAAACTAAAAATTGCTACAGAAATGAATGATAAGCTCGAATTGATCAATGTGTTAGGTAATATTGCTATTTACTATATGGAAATCGGAGAAAGAAATATGGCAATGGAGAACTACCATAAAATTGTGGATATTTATCATTATTTGGGAGACGAAAAAGGAGAACAAGAAATTAGAGATTATATTGCTCTGCTAAATTCAGAATTAAAGTAACATATTTTGCGCCAAAAAGTAATAAAACGGTAAGCACTTGCACTGTTTATTTTTATCTTGACATATCTATGCAATATTAATTAAAAGAACCTATATGATAGATGAAGAGTTATCTATGTAAAATTCTGAATCTAAAGGAATTATATTAGATCTACAATACAGGGTAAGGGTTATGAAGTGATCTTAAAACCTTAAGCACAAGGAGGCGGATATGAAATATATAGTAACTGCATTAATGATTGTTATTTGTTTATGCCCTCTGCAAGCTATGCGAAAAGCGTTAGTAATCGGAAATGCTAATTATGCGGAAGGCATTTTACATAATTCCATTAATGATGCAACAGACATCGCTGCTACTTTAAAGGACTTAGGTTTTACCGTATCGTTGCATAAAGATCTTAATCGTGAAGGTTTTTATAAAGCAGTGGGGGATTTTGTTTCGGCACTTGTTTCTTCAGATGAAGCGGTCTTTTTTTATAGTGGCCATGCAGCACAAATTGAGGGCACAAATTATCTTATACCCATAAATGAACATATCGATTCTGCAACGCGCTGTGCCTATCTTTCCTATAATACTTCTATGCTTTTGGAGGAATTAAGCAGAGCTGCTGTTAGTATTGTTATTCTTGATGCCTGCAGAGATAATCCTTTTGAATTTTCCAGGTCTTTACGAAGTGGTTTAGCTCCAATGAAAGCTGCCGCAGGAAGTCAATATGTAATTTTTGCAACCGAGGAAGGTAAAACTGCCGTTGAGGGTGAAAACCGCAACAGTCCTTTTACAGAATCTTTATTAGCCAATATGCGAACACCTGGTTTAAAAATTACAGACTTTGTTCAAATTGTAAGTAACGAAGTTGCTATAAAAACAAGGGAAAGGCAAATTCCCTATAGCACAGGTATTCTCAGGCAGGATTTTTATTTTGCTAAAGCTGAACCAATAACACCTGCCCCCCGAATTTCTGATAATCTCCCTGTAGAAGCCAAAACTTTTACCCCTCACGGTGTTGGCTCAATTATTGTAAAAACCTCTTTAGGAGGCGATATCTATCTTGACGGCAATTTTATCCAGAGTTTATTTGCAGGAAATCAAGCTACCTGGACAGATATTCCTGTTGGGATTCACGAAATTAAATTAGTTAATCCTCGGGAATCCGTTATCCGTAATCTGAAAGTAGAATATAATCAAACTGCGGTACTCGATTTTGATACGAAGGAGATAGCTAAAGACAAAATCGAAGAAAAACCTGTGCTGGGATCTATAAACACAAATTCTTTATCCCCGGAACCGCATTTTGTAAAAGAACCGCCTTTACCAATTGTAAATAACGCAACTAATGGAACAGGAACTTTGATTATTACTGCTGCCTACGAATGCGATGTATATCTTGGGGGACAGTTTATTGGGAAAGTGGAAGCTGGGCAAAAATGTAAATTTGCCAAAGAGAATGCTGGTGTCTATACTTTGGAATTAATGCATCGCAGTTTATTCTGCCGTAGAGAAATTAAAATACATAATAAAGAAACCCTTAATCTTATTCTGACGACATCAGATTATATTCCCTATCCCGATGCTCTACTATATGTTTCTGGAGGAACTTTTCAAATGGGAACCTATTTTATTAACCGAAGTAGTGAAGAACATCCCCGTCACGAAGTTCAGCTTTCTCCATTTTTGATGAGTAAAACAGAAATAGAGCAAAAACTTTGGACTGAAGTAATGGGCTATAACCATTCTGAGATAAAGGGTGGAAATTTCCCTGTAACTAATGTTTCTTTTTATGAAGCGCTGGAATTTTGTAATGAGTTAAGCGTTCGCAATGGCTTAACTCCCTGCTATATAATAGATAAGAAATTACTTGATCCCAATAACCTCTGCGTTTTAGATACTCTTCATTATACTGTAGTTTGCAATTGGAAAGCCAATGGCTATCGTTTACCAACAGAAGCTGAATGGGAATATGTATCTCGTTGTGGAGATAGCTATAACAAAGTGCAATTCTCTGGTAGCAACAATATTTCTAAAGTTTCTTGGTATTCCGACAATAGCGAAGACCGCATTCAGGAAGTGGCAACAAAAGAACCTAACGAATGGGGATTCTATGACTTAAGCGGTAATGTTTTAGAATGGTGTTGGGATTATTTTGATGCCTATAATAAACAAAAACAGGTTAATCCTAAGGGTTCGGAAAAAGGGATTTACCATATTGCCCGCGGCGGAAGTTTTTATAGACCAGCTGATGCAAGTACTTGCACAGCACGTTTTGGTTTTGCTTCCCATCATAAGAGTAATGAATTGGGTTTTAGGATTGTGCGTAATGTGCATTAATTCACTGCTTGTAACCATAATGAGTAAAATTGGAGTTCTTACTTTTTGTTGACAGGAAGTTGCAGTTATATACATAAGTATAAAAGTAAAATTTACTATTGAGGTGAAGACAATGAAAAAGCTGTATCTTATTTTAATTGTGCTGGTTGGCACAACTCTTTTAGCAGCTGAACGCGGCTTAACTGTTAACGAAATTCCAGTTTCCGATGAAGTTACTACTGTTTCTACTCCTGTTCCTGCATTTTTTAATAACGAATCCAAAGCTAACAAGAGCAAATTGGAATTTCCCAAGAGCTGGGATACACTGCAAGAACTGAATTTCAACTATCGTCTTCCCGCTAAACAACAAGTTGGTATGCAATTTATGAATTTAACGCATAATGTTCAGCCCTTTGGTTACCCTTATTCCCTTTCGGAAACGGCTTTTCAGGCAATCAACAAATCCCCTGAATGGCTGCAGGCAGAACTTTCTTCTGTTTTAGCACAACTGGAACCGGAAAAACAGTTGCTCTGGTCAAATTTGATTCTTTCCACGCAAGATCCTTATGTGGATGAAATTGCTTTTTGCATTGCTTATTCTTCACCTCAGTATTTAAATTCTACTTTTGCTCTGCCGGAACTCTTTACGGAAAATGCAACCGCTATTTATTCCCTTGCCACAGAGCTTCCTTATGTGGAAATTATAGATACGGGAAATTCTGCAACAGGTGGAAATTATTATTCCACAACCCGTTACTTTAAAAAGAACACCAATGGAGAAATGCAACAGGTTACGGTCCCTCAAGAGATATATTATTGGTATATTGTTCATCCCAAGCTTACCGATGAAATAGCCGCCTACATCAATCCTACGGTTATAGAAAATAATTCTAACCATAACAATAACATAGCTGCTCCTCCCACAGGCAAATTTTGGAGAACCTATCTCTATAACCTTCAGGAAGGTGACTATCCAGTTCTAAGCGATACCTTAGTTCAATGCCAAACTCTTTTTAATAGGGATGGAACTGGAAACGATGCTATCCGCACAATTCAATGGTGGATAAATCAACAGATGAGTTTCACTTCCAATAACGAAAGACCTCATCAACCAGTTAGAATTATCACCAAGCATTTTGGACGCTGTGGAGAATATGCAGATTTAACTGCTGCGGTAGCTCGTCTTGCCTTGATTCCTTGTACCAGTATAATATCCATATCCACAGATCACACTTGGAACGAATTTTGGGATGAGAATTGGGTTGCCTGGGAACCGGTAAATGGCTATATAGATGATCCTTTGGTTTATGAAAACGGCTGGGGCAAGGTCTTTGGCAGCGTTATCGAAATTCGCTCCGATGGTTTATTTACTCCTGTAACGGATAGATATTCCGAAGGACTTTGCCATATTACCATTCAGGTTGTGGACTCCAATCAGCGCCCTGTGGATGGTGCCAGAGTAGTTCTTGCCATTTTGGATGGCAGCAATGTTTTTGATTGTGACCAATATACCAATAATAACGGCATTGTAACTTTTACAGTAGGTGAAAACAGAAATTATCGAGGCCGCACGGAAACTACTTTTGGCTATTTTCCTGAAGTTGTAGGAACTTATACTCAGTTAGTAGAAAATTCCGTTGCTGGAGAAAACTATCAATTTATCTTTACTGTACCAGCAGTTATGCCTGAACCCTCTTTGGAAGAACTTCCTCCCCCGGAAGACCCAGTTCAGGATTTTCAGTTTGCCGTATCTTTCAGTAGTGACGGCTATTACATTACCGGTTATTCTTTATGGGATGATATTTATTCTTTGGGAAGCCGTCCCTACCATTATAAATTGGTAGAAACACCCGCCGAAGCGAACTTTATGGTTTTGGATATTGATAATTTACTATTTTGGCAGCTGGATTGCTTAGGATCTGGCTATAGTCATTTAGGTCCTGTAACTGAAGCAAACGGAACTTTCAGCATCCCTCTTGGTTCGGATTGGTATGCCATTATGGATAATTCTTATCAGCATCGCAATGCGGTTAAAATAAACGCGTCCTTACTGTTTCAGCATAACGGAACCCAAACTCAGGATGAACTTGCACCGGTTATCTTAACGAATCTTTCTTCTTACCCCAATCCCTTTAAAACAGAAGCTTATTTGTCTTTTGAGTCCTCTAAAAATTGCCTGGCAGAAATAACCGTGTATAACCTGAAAGGACAAACTCTTCGAAGCTGGAAAGATGTATCTCTAAAATCTGGTGCCTGCAATATTTCCTGGGACGGAAAAGATAATAAAGGCCTTTCTGTTCCTGCCGGAGTATATATCTGGAAAGTGCAGAGTGGCAATCAAACCCTTTCCAGTAAAATGCTTTTCCTGAAATAGAGTGTTTGTTTCACTTAACAAGAGATTTTCCCTTGGATAATTAGTTACGGTGGAACTTATTCTCTTGTTCATCTTTCCACCGGGTTAAAATCCGTCGTTAATATGTGTAGCCCTTTGAGTTAAAATCGGTGTTGTTTGTTGTCTGCCAAACAATTTCATCCTTTTCTCTATCTTTGCATAAGGTCACTAATAATCTCATAGAATATGCCGATTTTGACTTAAAGCCGACTAATTGTCAGTTATAAAATACAATTCTCTTAATCCTTAAATCCTTGTTTCTAAAATTAAATCTGTGAAATCTGCGAAAGGATAATCCAAAGGAAGAACGGTATCCTCGTCGTCTCCCTGACAACTGAGTTCTACTGTTTCCACGAATATTTATCATAACTTGATAGTTTATTTGTTGTGGGTTGACCAGGAGGTCAACCCTCCTTTATATCAGTGCCGGATTAACACCCGTTGTTAATACCTGTCATCTCTAACGGAACTTTTATTCCAGCCAGATAAATTCACGGCTGATCAAAGCCCGGAAGGTGATACAATCATAGCGAGGGTGGCGTAAGCCCCTCGGGAATAAATAAATAATTAACTATCTCTTCTATAAAAAATGACCGAAATTGGCAAGATTAAAACAATGCAAAGTGTAAATTAATATTACATAGATTTTAAGTAACGATAAGTATTTGAAACCCACAAAATAGCTTGAGAAACAATGAGTTGGAATGGACACCAACATTTGGACTCAACTCCCTATTTTTTTATGAAAAAGAACTTGACTTAAATTGATAAGATGAAATTAATACAATTTGTCGCTTAAGCTTTTATATATTGTGTGTAATGAAGATAATAAATTGTCCTCAACTAACCTGAGAAACAATGAGTTGGAATGGACACCAACATTTTGGACTCAACAAATCTGGAGGATTAAATGAGAACAAACAAAGTTACTATATTGATAGTACTAATTTGGTTGGTCACTATCGCATTGTATGCACAACAACCGCACCTTGAGGTTACGATAAAAGATTCTTTGACTATTCCACACACATACGATTATGTGTTTCAACTTCCTAATGGCGATCTCCAGTTTTATAAACTACACTATGGAACTTCCACCCTGCAGATTAGTTCCTTTCAATATAATATTCAGATCAATCAAACTACACCCCTGGTGGATATTGGCACCGTTTCAGGGCTTGAGGGGATTACGAATTATGGGATGTATTGGAAATGGAGGTTTAATAGGTTATATCTTGTTCATGAACTGACTTCTGGAATTGCGGTTATTATGCTAAATCAAGGCCTTCTAACGAGCAGAGTAATTTCTGATGTTTCCGTGGACCAGGATTTTAATCTACGCACTATGACTGATATTGTTGCCGTAGATGCTATTGTTATTGCAGCAACAGATAGCTTAGTTTATTATAATATAATAGACGGCAACAGTGTAACATTACTCCAGGGCAATGCCTATTACTGTGTAATTGATCAGTACCCTGTGGTGCTTTCATTGCCTGATACCCATTTTCTATACGCAAAAGATGGAGTTTTTGGAGTACTTGAAGAAGTGTGGTTTATTTATGATTCGGCTGGAAATATCATCACAACCCAAGTTAGCACTGATGAGTTACTATTAAATAGCTATTTTGAAAAGGGATCTGGGTTTGAGCCCAAATCAATCTTCGGTAAATGGTATGTTCGTTATCCCGGGCTTCCAATGTCGAATGGTTGTCTTGAATGCTCTTTTCCCGAACCGGATTCTTTGCATTATTATTTCTTTGAGCCACCCTCAGCAATAGAGGAGTGGCTTGAGGATATCTCGCAATTTGGAGATAATGGAATCCTAAGATTGTATTTTGATGATTTGACTGAGCTGCTTTTCTTTTACTATAACAGGAGCCCATTAGAGCAATATCCTGATGTAATCTATTCTTTCTGTATTGGTCCCTACACTCCCACTATCACACCAGTTTCGGAAGACATTACTACTATTTCTACTAGCCTTCCCAGTTCTATAGCAATATCGGCATTATGGACTTATGACTTTCCAGTTGTGCATCAGTTTTATTTTCCAGTAAGCACTAATGTGTCATATAGCTGTAAAGCTTTTTCTTACAACAAGACCCAGTTTATCATAAAAGACAACAAAATCTATAGTTTTGATGTTAGTGTATCCTGTTCCAATGACGAAGATTTAGCAGTTATAAATAACTGCGAGATACAGATATTTCCCAATCCAATAATATCAGATCAGCAACTTACAATACGATCTAACTCTAAGAATAATAATGTTTTAGATATCTATAATCTTAAGGGGCAAAAGGTCAAAACACTTTATATGAAAGACATTAGAGAGATTGTTTGGGATTGTACAGATGATCAAGGTAATAAGCTTGCCGCAGGTTTATATATAATAAATCAACGTAACAGGGGGACAAAACCCCTGAAATTTATGCTGATAAAATAGCATAAAGAGATATTATAAGATCATTGCACAGAAAAGTGGACAAAATATGGTCTTAAATAATTTTTGACAAAACAAATGGGGATATTAAATTAGTTCCATAATTATTAAGGAGCTTATTATGGAAAAGCAAACTAAAGCCGATCAAGAGATTATAAACCGCTTAAGCTAATCAAAAGCACTTTCTTAAAGAAATAGATGTGATAATGGACTGGACTAAAATCAACAAAGTTCTCTCCAAGGTAGAAATTGGACGCGAATCTGTAGCTGGCAAAAACTAACACCGATGCTTGTTTTGACTTACAATTTTGCCACTACCCTCTCAGTAACCACATCCCTAAAATTGCACACATTTTCAAACGAATTATAATTGGTCCCCTAACTTCAAAATTGTGAGTTAAAACAAGAAAAAAGCGCATTGCCAACCGAGTTTTAGTTTTGGAAATTTGAAGAAGTATTTTGGTTGGGATAGATCTATCTATATGGGACTGAAGAAAACTTCAGATTATTTAGTGATAGGCTTTCTTACTACTTTCGCGGCTGGGTTGCCAGGGGTGTTCTGATTTGCGTCTACCTTTGCGTTCTGTTTTATTTTCAGTGAGGCTTGCCACGATAGGAATTCCCTTGTATTTGTTTCGGTTAAAGGCCTTAAGCAGTTGATCTTTATAGGATGCATCCAGTGCAATCAGGCAGTGTTCTTTCATAATCTCAATCAAGCCGATCTCGATACTTCGGGTAACCTTCATTTGGTTCACAAAGCGCATCAGACCACGCTTGGTAAGGCCATTGTCGCTGCCGATATTCAGCCGGAAAGTAACGAAGCTGAAGCTCTTTTTATCGCCTTTGGTTTTTGCTTCGTTGCTTTGGTCAAGATCAGGAAGGTCCTTGTAATAATCCAGAAAGCGATTAAATTCCATGGACACGAAACGCTGGATCAGCTCTTCACGGGTCATCCAGCTTAGCTTTTTATATACATTGGTAAGGAAGGATTCGATCTCCGCGGTGTTGATTTCAGTGCGTTCCATAGTATCGATAAAATGATAGAGCTGCTTTTCACAGATTTCCCTTCCCCCCGGAACTTTTTGCCAGATAATGTCCTTTCCCAAGCGTTTTTCGATAACCCTCAAGATAGATAGTTCCTTGCTATGAACGATGCTAAGACTAATACCGCTTTTCCCCGCTCTGCCGGTTCTGCCTGAACGGTGAATATACACATCCGGTTCGTTGGGTATGTGGTAATTGATGATGTGGGTAAGGTCATCCACATCCAGTCCGCGGGCGGCCACATCGGTAGCTACCAGCAGTTTAACATATTTTGAGCGGAAACGGCTCATCACCAGTTCCCGTTGACCTTGTGACAAATCACCGTGTAGGGCTTCGGCATTATACCCATCGTGTTGTAGTTTGTTAGCAATTTCTTGAGTTTCGATGCGGGTACGGCAAAAGATGATCCCATAGATCCTGGGGCTCATATCCACAATCCGCTTCAGTGCAAGGTATTTATCTTGGGCATGCACCTTGTAATAATAATGGCTGATGTTCTCGGCACCCTTGTTTTGGTTGCCCACGCTGATGTGATGTGGATTGCGCATAAATGTTGTAGCAAGCTGTTCCACCTCCTTGGGCATAGTGGCTGAAAAGAGCAGAATCTGTTTGGACTGGGGTGTGTGGCTCATAATCTCAAAGATTTCATCCTTAAAACCCATGTTCAGCATTTCATCGGCCTCGTCCAATACTAAGCGATTGACCATCTCCAGCTTCAGCACGCCCTGGCGGATCATATCATTTACCCGTCCGGGAGTGCCAGTTACAATGTGCACTCCTTTTTGCAAAGCTTCCTTTTGTTTGTAAATGGGTGCTCCGCCATACACGGAAGTCAGTCGAATGCGGGGCAGGTACTTAGCATAACTTGTAAGGTCTTTATTTATTTGCAAACACAGTTCGCGGGTGGGGCATAAGATCAGGGTTTGCACAGTAAGCTGTTCTATATCTGTTTCGCTGAGAATGGGAAGTCCAAAGGCAGCGGTTTTGCCAGTACCGGTCTGCGCCAAAGCGATCAAATCTTGGTCGTTTTCCAGCAGCCAGGGGATGGTTTCCTCCTGAATGGGAGTGGGGGATATGAAACCAAGATCCTGAATTGCTCTGAGAATTGGTTCCGGAAGGTTGATATCAGTGAATTTAGTCAATGTGAGGGGATTCCTTTTTGTAAATTTCAAGCCAAACTGAAGAGGGAGTCATTTCTGTCTAGCATTTGTTTTCTCAGGCTTGGGTAGTCAAGGTAAAAGGTATCTGTTCTTATTATTCTTTCCTATAAGCTGCATATATTTATCACCTAAAATCGGAGGGATGACAGGAATGGTCTTATTAGTATTCAGTTCTGACTGGAAGATTTGTTCATGATTTTGATTATTTCTACCTCTATTATTGCTATAAGAATTGAACCTGATTTGGTAAGCGAAAGTATAAGCCAAGATACCAATGTCGCTATTCGGTTTTTCAGAAAGAATTCTTCTTCAAGACCGTTAATAACTGTCTCGTTCTATAAGTCATCCTATTTGATTAATACGAGAGGTTTTACAGCGACATTTTTGCCAGTTTGTATCCGGCAATAGTAAACACCATTGCCAACCGAATGACCTTTCTTATCTATTCCATCCCAGTTTAGGGAATAACTGCCAGCTTTTTGTATTGAATCTAATAAACAAGCGATTTCCTGTCCTTTGATGTTGTATATCTTAATCGAGACAACTTCACACGATACTAACTTGTAGTTGATGGTTACTCTATTACTAAATGGATTTGGTGCAGTTTTCAAGCACAGACCATTAATATAGGGTGATGCGTTATCCTGAATAGGTGTGGGAAGGACTTTGGTTTTTAGATAAAAAAAATTAGAACCGTTTGCATATTCTTCATTATAAAGGAAATACAGAGTATTATTCATCAACACTAATCTTGGGCCCCAACCATATCGATCACTATTAGTTAGCATTTCTTCGTTGTTCCAGTTCTCTCCAGTATAGCAAATTGTGTTGTAGATTGAAATCCACCCATCAAAGAAGCGCTTATAGCTAATCAAATATTGTGTATTATCTTGATATACTATAGATATAGGTCTTGAATCCGTAGTTATTATTACAATCGGATCCCAATTTCCATTGATTTTGGAAGTATAACATAACTGAGTGGGTGATGGCATATACTCTTCCCATGCCAGATGAGGAAAATTATTGTTGTCCACTCCAATTGTGTATCCCCACCATAATCTAAATGTACCCAAAGGAGTAGGATCCTCCCATCTGTCTGCTTGTGAATTGTAAAAATAGTATGCAGCTTTGGGTACACTGCTGCCCGGAGTTGTATAGCTTCCTATGCAATGCAGGTTGTTATTGTGATCTGCCACTGCTTGGCGAATACTAAACATTTGTTTGGTGCTATCAAAAGGAGTTATCATCGGACTCAGTACTCCGTTTTCAATGAAGCAATAGTGAGCTCCACTGGGAAAATAGGACAAGATAAAAAAAACATAAACTCTGTCCTTATTATCTATCATAAAGTCATATACCATAATACCTTCATAATCTGGAACAACATCAACGAAAGCTCCCCATACTCCATTGGTGCATTTTCGGTAGTGTATCTTGTTATTCTCGTAAGCATGATAGTCATATAGAATATGAAGATTATTCTGCGAATCAACAGCTATCCAGGGAAATCTCATCAACGACTCCAGTCCGTTTTCCTCAGAAATAATGACTGGCTCAGTCCAGATATGCCCTCCATCTTCAGATTTCGCATACATAATTTTAACTACTACCTCCGGCTGATACACCTGTGCCCAAACAACATGGATTATTCCCTGACTATCAATGCAATAATCATACTTTTCAGTATTAGCGTTCATAAAGGGTAAACTGATAGGTTCACTCCATTCCTGGGCAATGAGGAATGCGGAGAGGAATATCAACGAGATAGTGCAAATCAGTTTTGTTTGCTTCAATTGATGCCATAAGTCCTTCTGGGCATACCACTTCCGAGAGATTCGTGAATAGCTTATGCTATCTAAAATATGTAACATTGCGCTCATTGCTACATCCTCCCCAGGACTTATCAGTATCCACTAAACAACTTAGTTGGGCTATCTATGAAATGCTACTTAGTGCATCTTGTAAGAGCATTTTTCTATAGTGAACTACTTCGTTAGAATAAAATCCTTAATCTATAGGGCTGGCTTTATACCGATAACTGAAAGACGACAGATTTTGCAACTTCATTCATATTCTTGTTTGTAATTATTCAAGCTCTCATTTATTCGTCAAGTAAATATTTTAGGATGCATAGAAAGTCATCACTCATTTAGTCACTCAGCTCAAATCTTGCGAAATACTTGTCGATCTCAGGTCTCAGTTCAATACCAACTCGTTCAAACACATCCAAAAGAGCTTCGTAAGCACCATTTCCGCCAACAAAGTCCCAAAACTCTTTGGCTACTTTCAGTTCATGATCCAGGTCCAGCATTCCGCGCATTGTCCATCTGTTATAAGGTTTTGGCTCATATGGATTGTAGGGGATAGCAATAAGGGTATGAATGTCAGCATCAGGATTAACTGCAAGAGCAGCAGCAACCCATTCTAACAAGGTTCGTTTGAATTCTTTAAATCCACCTGCATTGGGCTTGGCTGTTTTGAGGTCTATCAGATAGATTGTACCAGTATTGGATACAAGCTTCAAATCAACCTTCGTGAGCTTTACATTCTGCATTGTTCCCGAAGTGCATACTTTGCGAATTGCGTCAATTTCATCCGGTTTATTAGGGCTTTTAACGGCTGTTGATAGGTTATCCATTATATCCTGAATAACCCTTTGAGCATCAGAAGAAATCGTGTTACCAGCAACTCGTTGAGATTCTGCAATAGCGAAATTATCCTCCGCAAGGGTTTTAGCAGCGGGTTCAAAAATACTTGTGCCAAAATTTGTATTCAGTGAATGGATAAATGAGTAAAGTGCAAGCCGGTCTTTTCCCAACAACCGCGTATGAAACGGCATAGATGATGGTTCGGGCTTGTAATTCTGAAACTTCTGTCGTAAGCATCTTTTTAACACTGATGCTATAGAATCTTCGTTAAACATAAATACCACTTATCTCTTTCTTAAATGTAGCGATTAGTAATTTCATATTATTATATCTCTTTTAAATGGAATATAATCTCCGAATACGCACCTTTATCTTTCTCGGTGCGGTTCAGTACTGGACGTTT
>Ga0208195_1001192_pt1 | contig 29622 bp, 20 predicted proteins | sample AD_UKC077_MetaG_FD_184441 | JGI IMG/M metagenome (GOLD analysis project Ga0208195, IMG submission 184441) | Active sludge microbial communities of municipal wastewater-treating anaerobic digesters from USA - AD_UKC077_MetaG (SPAdes) (version 2) | ecosystem: Engineered > Bioreactor > Anaerobic >... | reverse complement strand
CACTTATATATGGTTCTAGTGCGTTCATTTCGTAAGGTAGTTGTTTTAATTTTATCATTTTTATTTAGTTTTAAAGTGTTATTATTAAATTTATTTTTTTCTATTTTATTAATATACAAATTTTTAAGCATTATGTTTTAAAAATAAACATGTTTAGAAACATTCTAAATTACATCTTTATATACACGGAATATACAAATCTTTCTTTGGATTCACACACAAGACTGGAATTCCTGCAGAGTTTGTAATTATTGATGTTTCTGGAAAACCAAAAATTTTTGTAACTAAATTCTCCTTAGAAGAAATTAAAAGACAAATACAAAAAGCATCTATTTCATCAGCATAATCCACTGCTAGTTTTTCTATACTTTTATATTTTTTTGGCTGAGGTTTATGCTCGTATTTAAAAGAGTAATTATTAAAAAATGTATTAGTAAAATGAATATTTTTCTTTAAATTATCTTGTGGATTTTCATAATAAAACAAGTCTATTTCTAATTTTAGATTTAAAGCAAAATATGTAGTCCAACCAACTTTTTGTTTTGCTTCTTTTTTAAAGTTCATAGGCAAGACAAATCGTTTTTTACTGTCTGGTAGTGGCGAGTTTTTTTGAACAACAAAATATGGAATTCTTGCTTTTCTAATAATTTTTATAGCCGAAGAACCTGATAAAAATTGTGGGTCGTTCTTACCATGAGTTCCTAAAACAACAAAAAAAGCATCTATTCTTTCTGCATTTGAATTAATAATAGTACAAGTACAGCCTTCTTCAACAATATATTTACATTTTATGCCGTGAGTTGAACTTATATCTTCACAAAGTGCTGCCAAAGCCTCCTTTGCCTCATCATAAGTATCATCTTTGCTAAAATATATTAAAGAATTTTCGTTTATAACATGTATAATCTGCAAATTACGTTTAAATTTTCTAGCTAAAAAACTTGCCCACAAAACGCTTTTTTCGCCGACTTCAGTAAAATCTGTATAAACTAAAATATCTTGATTTTTTTTATCTTCCATATTTATTTTTTCAAATATATGCAAATTTATAATTTTATAAACTAATTTATTATTGATTTTGATTAAACTTTGTTTTTTAAATTAAAAAATTACAAAAATTAGATGTTAAATTACTGTTACGACAAGCCAAAGCTATGCAATAAAAGATTTATAGAACTTTATATTTTTTAGAATAAATACAAGTTTATAAATTAAAAAAACTATATTTGTGTTAAATTTTAATAATTATTTTTGAAGAATTTTAATATTATGAGATTAGTTTGTTTATTTATTTCCCTGTTTTTGTATGTAGTTGCATTTTCTCAAACCAACTCTGGAAAGCTTATTATTTTACATTCCAATGATTTACACAGTAATTTAACAGGATTTTCACCCGAAAATGAATATACGCCTTGTTCCGTTAATGATGATGATACTCGTGCTGGTTTTTCACGAATTGCTGCTTTGATTGATACTGAGAAAAAAGCAAATCCCGATAATGTTTTAGTTCTTGATGCTGGCGACTTTTTAATGGGTACTTTTTTCCATGTTTTTGAAGTTAATGATGGTTTTCAGTTGCATTTAATGAAAAAAATGGGCTATGACGTTGTATCATTAGGAAATCATGAGTTTGACTTTGGTCCTGATGCTTTTGCAAAAATCGTTAATAAAAATTTAGAAAAAGGCGATATTCCTCAACTTATACTTACTAATGTTGAATTTTCAAAAAAATCGGAATTAGATGATAATCTTGAAAAATTATTTGAAAAAGGAATTATAAAACCTTACACAATTGTTGAAAAAGCTGACTTAAAAATTGGAATTTTTGGAATTATAGGAGATGATTCTAGCGAAGTAGCTCCAAATGCAAAACCTGTAAAATTTACAAATAGAATAAAAACCTCAAAAAAAATAGTAAAAACATTACGCAATCAAGAAAAAGTTGATGTTGTAATTTGTCTGTCGCATAGCGGACTTGCTAAAGATAAGGACGGAAATTGGACTGGCGAAGATGTTGAGTTAGCAAAAAAAGTAAAAGGAATAGATTTAATAGTTTCTGGACATACTCATACAGAAGTTCACGAGCCAATTATTGTAAATAATACTTATATTGTGCAAACTGGCGCTCAAGGTAAAAACTTAGGCAGATTTGAAATGAATGTTGAAAGTGGAAATGTAAAATCAGCAAGATATCAGCTTTTGAATGTTGATGATAAAATTTATGGTGATTGTAAAATTCATCAAGAAATTTCAAATCGAATTAAATTAATTGACGACTCTATTTTACGTCCACTAGGTCTAGGTTATTTTAGACCTTTGGCAGAAACCGACTATCAATTAGGTGGCGACAGAGATGAAGAATTAAGCGACAGTAATTTAGGTCCGCTAATTGCAGATGCAATTCATTATTATATAAATAATTTTTCAGGTCAAAAAACCGACATTTCATTAGTTGCTGCTGGTGTTATTCGTGATAAATTTCGTGTTGGCAAAAAAGGCGTTCAAACTGCTGTAGATGCTTTTAGAATTATGAGTTTAGGCGAAGGCGATGATGCAATGCCCGGATATCCGTTAGCTAAAGTTTTTTTAACTGCTAAAGAAATTAAAAACTTGTTCGAGGTTTTATTGCTAGCACCAAAAATGAGTCCTTCTTATCTCTGCTATTATAGCGGTGTGAAAATTTATTATAATAGCGAAAAAGGATTGTTGAAAAAAATCGTAAAAATTGAATTAGACGGTAAAGAAATTGATTTATCAAAGAAAAATAAAAACCTTTATGGTCTGGCAGCAAACTCATATATGTTAGAATTTGTTGGTAAAGTTCGCAGTATGACAATGGGTTTAGTGAAAATAATTCCTAAAAATGCACAAGGCGAAAAAATCACAAATAATAAAGATACTTGGATTGATTTTGACGAAAACAAACCTGGTATTCAAGAAGGTAAAGAATGGATTGCTCTTGTGAAATTTTTACAATCCTTCCCTGATACCGATAATAATAAAATTCCTAATTTTCCAGAAAAATATAAAACTGCGATTGTAAATACTATTGATGTTGCAACGAAATAAGATGCAGTTTTAAAAATTATTTTGGAATTTTTTAAATTGGATTTATTTGTATTTGACCGCCGATTGCTCTTAAAATTTTCATAATTGTTTCAAATCTAGGATTAGAACCGTCTGATAATGTTTTATACAAACTTGATCTGCTTAATCCTGTTTCTTTAGCAATTTTTGTCATGCCTATTGATTTTGCAACATGTCCAATTGCTACAATTACGTCTGAGTCATTACCTTCTGCTAAAACAGTATTAAGATATTCTGCAATCATCTCATTACTGTCCAAATAATCCGCTATATCAAATTTTGAGGTTTCCATTATATTTATTCTCTAAGTTTTTTTAATATATTTTTAGCTTTTTTTATGTCTCTCTGCTGAGTTGATTTTTCTCCACCAATAAGTAAAATAATAATTTTTCCATCTGATTCTTTAAAATATATTCTATATCCTTTAGCATAGTCAATTTTCAACTCCCTAATTCCATCACCAACATGTTTACAATCTCCAAAATGTTCATCTTCTTCAATCTTTTGAATGCGAAACAATATTTTGGCTTTTGCTTTTAAGTCTCTTAATTTTCTTAGCCACTTATCGAATTCAGATGTCTTATAAATTATATACATATATTTCTCCAAACGTCTCCATTCGGATACAAAATTACGGAATATTTTTATTTAAAACAAATATTTATTGTAAATTCGTACGAACTACAGATTTATGTTGCAACAAAATAGTGTCTTGCGGGTCGGCGTTCTTTATAAACTTTTAACTTTATAAACTTTCTACTGCATTTATTGTGTTGCCCTTGCGGGCAAAGCTTTTGATGGTCTATGTTGTCCTAATCGACATTTGTTCGTTTGTTCGAATTGATGTTGCAACGAAATAAGGACACTGTTTTAAAAATTATTTGTGGAATTTTCCCTATTTCAATTTTTCTACAAATTCTTTAAAATGCAGTATTCTATTTTTGTTCTCTTTATTGAAAAGCAAATGTTCAAAATCTTTAGATTTATTATGTAAATCAACTTTGTTTATAGTTTCTTCCAATTTTATTTTTAGTTCCATTAAATTATGAATGCCTTGTTTTTGAGCAAGATAATCATAATTTGGATTTGTTTGAAATAGCAAAAACATAACATCGTAAAAATCTCGTCCTTTTGCACGTGAAAGTAATGCAGATATTTTCATTGCACAAAGTACATCATCAGGTGGAACTGGAAACGACATAAAAAACCCGCACCCGCTAATCGGTGCCATTTGAGGGGTATATTCAAATTTTTGATTTTGACTTTCGATTTTAATCAAAAATCGTTCTTCCCTGTATGCCGACAAACCTAATTCAAACAATAACTCTGGAAAATAAAATCTTGAACGAAAAGCAGTTAATTTATCACTTTGCTTTTCTCTTGTTTCGGCTTTTATCCCAGAACGCTTTAAAAAAGTCAAAACCGATTGCGACATTTCAACAAATTCTTCTATAGAAAAATCTTTACAATCGAAATCTAAATCTTCAGAAAATCTATCAATTCCTTTTAACAAACGCAAATTTGTACCACCAATAAAAGCAATTTTTTTTACATATTTTGAGCTTGATAAAAAATTTAAAATCATCAGTTGAATATACTCCTTTAGAATATATTTATTGTGTGCAGGATTTTCTCTTATTTGTGGAGGAAAATAATTTTTTATTTGTTCAAAATTTAGCATAAATCATAAATTTTTAAAAGTGTATTAACTCTATTTCGTAATATTTTTGACTGAAATCTTTCTGTAAACTCATTAAGACGCTCTAAGTTTAAATCCTCTTGCATAAACTCTTCGTCAAAACGCAAGTCTCTGATTTCCTGCTCTGTAGTATATTGTGGATAAAGATATAGTAAATCTAAAATTGCTTTTTCGGGAGTAGCAAAAATCAAACTATGTTTATTTAAAAATATTTTTTGTTCACTACCGAACATTAATTCTGGCAAAATTTGTTGATAAGAAAACGAACCAAAAGCATTCTCAAAACTCATTTTTTTCAATGAACTTACTGCTGTTGTCTTTACTATTGCCTCGGGAATAATGCCATAAAATGCTAATGCAGAATGTAAACTTATATACGATGGACTATAAATTTTGTTCGATATAAAGTGCTGAATATTAGGAGTTTCTAAATATTCAGGAAAACTATACCAAGAATTACGTAGTTTTATAATATAATTCTGCTTAACCCAACGAGTGAGGTTAGTTTTCTCAAAGTTAGGTCGCCAAGCATATACTTGATTGATATTAAAACAAACCAAGCTATAAAATTGATTTCTTAATTGCCAAAAATCCATACCTGTTTTACTTCTAATTTTATGCAAAAATACATAAAAACAGAATTAAAAGCAAATTTTTTGAATATTTTTTAAAAATTATTTTTGGAATATAAATAAATTGGCATATTGTAGAAACAACGCATGCGTTGTTTCTACAATATGCCAATTGTTAATTTAATCCGTATTATTTTTCGATTTTGGCTAATGCTATCTCCATAATTTCCTTTTCAAGGGCTATGGCTTTTCTTTCAATTTCATTTCCTTCTGCAATTACTTTATCAACAAAGGATTTGTCTTTATAGCTAGGTGCATTTATTTTAACATTTAGGAATCCGCCTTGTACTCCTGTTCTTGCAGCAAGAGCTCCTACAGCAGCATCGCTTACCGAAGCTTCAAGTCCTGTTTTTGCCATTTCTAGCATAACTTCCATGCTATTGTAACAAACTTTCATAATTTTAAAAGGTACTTCAATTGCATATTTTGTAGCATCTTGAATTGCTTGTGAGCGTAGTGCTTTTTCCTCATCACTTCCTTTTGGCAAGCCGTAAGATTCAATAATTCCAGAATAAGCAACAGTATCTTCGTCAACAAGTTTTAGCAACTCGTCATGATATGCTTTTCCTTTATCTGCCCAATCGCTAAAGTTTTCCCATTGGTCGTCGTGGCGATATTTGTTAGCTGTAAGATTTGCTACCATTGTTCCCAAAGCAGCTCCCAAAGCTCCAATATAAGCAGATACTGAACCTCCACCTGGTGCTGGTGCTTCTGAGCCTGCAAGATGACAGAAATCAACTAAATTCATGTCAACAAGTTTTTTGTTATTGTCATCTTCGAGCATATACTCTATGATATTTTTCTTTGGGTCGAAAGGTTTTAGCTCGTCTAATCCTAAAGATTTTACAGCAATTTTAATAATTTCAGCATCTGAAATTCCTGTTGAACGTCCTTGTTTTTTCAAGAAATATTTTCCTGCATCTAAAATTGCTTTTAATGGCATAACACCAACTAGTTCAGAGCCTGTAACTCTTAAACCATTAGCTGTTGCTCTTTCACAAACAGTATCGAAAGCTACGTGCACAGGAGTAACGCTAATATCTGTAAGGTTCATAGAAATTTGAGCAATTCCATATTCTTCGATATACCAGCCAATAGCTTTTACTGATTTTAAAAGTCCTGGTTCGTAAACTTTATTTCCGTCTTTATCAAGCACTGGTTTTCCTGTAACTGGATGTCCTTCTCTTTTTACTCTTCCTTTTTCTCTAACGTCAAAAGCTACAGAGTTTGCTTTAAACACAGAAGTTGTGTTTAGGTTTATATTATATGCCACTAAGAAATTTCTTGCACCAACCGCAGTAGCACCTGTTCTCATTGTGTGAGCGTCCCAAACATTAGAACCAAAATCTGGTTTCCACTCTTGGCTAGTAATTTTTTTCGCCAAACCTTCGTATTCACCGCTACGGCAGTTAGCTAAATTTCTGCGTTTTTCTGTAAACGCAGCATTCTCGTAGCAATAAACAGGAATATTTAGTTCTTCGCCTATTCTTTTAGCAAGTTTTCGTGCTAGTTCAGCAGTTTCTTCCATGCTTATATTAGAAATAGGAATAAGTGGACAAACATCAGTTGCTCCAAAGCGTGGGTGGGCTCCTTTGTGTTTGCTCATATCAATAATTTGAGAAGCTTTTTTCACAGCTTGAAAAGCAGCCTCTAAAACTTCGTTTGGCGTACCTACAAAAGTTACAACAGTACGATTTGTTGCAGCACCTGGGTCAACATCTAAAAGTTTAACGCCGTCAATAGCAGTAATTACATCTGTAATTTGCTTTATAATTGACATATCACGACCTTCACTAAAATTTGGAACACATTCGATTATTTGTTTCATATTTATTAAAATTTTTAGGTTTTTACTATTTCTGCAAAAATAAAAAAAATAATGAGTTTTAGAAATTTTTTGTGGGAAGAAAAGAGGGAAGGTAATTTATAAAATTTATTTTGTGAATATTTAAACTTCAGTTTTTAACGTTGCTGTACTTTTGCTGAACAATCACCTTCAGTTAAAAGTTAAAAGCGGTGCACTGAATGTAGTCGAAGTGTTAAAAGTCGAAAGTGGCTGACGCGTCTATTGCTTCAATCAATTCTCCTTCGCTAAGTTTTATTTTGTTTGAAAAATCTTTAAAACTTTCAGATTTTTGAGGAATTGCAAGTCCAATTTTCTTTAACACTCCATCTGTGTCCTTTATACGATATGTTTCAAAAAAACTCTCATCTTGTTTTGGGAATATCAAAAAACCATTTTTTGAACGAAAACGATACATATACGTAATTGTTTTGTAGTAAATACTTGTCGCCCTTTCAGAATTTTCTGAATATGACTGTTGCCTATCAAGTGGAATATACTTTGCATCACCAACCGATATTGGTTCTTTTTTACTTATAAAATCAGGATAAATTGGTTGAAAATTTTCAAAAAGAAAATGCCTACCTTTACCTGTTTTATTTTCTGGATGAATAAAGTATTCTTTTAGAATAGTATTTAGATATTCTTCCCAAAGCCAAGCACCATCGAATAACAAACCATAAACTTTGTCTTTTTCTTTTCCAAAAGTAATTTTTTCGTGTCGTAAGATTTTTAGACAAATTTTTTGTAAAGGCAAATACTCGGTAAAATATGGATGTGGTACAGGTTTTAGATTTGCTGAAATAACTTTTTGACAAGAATTTTTATTATATGTTTCATTAGTAACAAACACAAACTTACTTACAATATCTCTTACTTCGCTATCACTTGTTAAAATTCCACTTCCAAATTGATGAGTTTTAATATGTTCTATTGTGTGGCGAATAAGTTGAGTAATATTATTGTTATAGCTATGTTCGCGTGTATTATAGGCTATTTTGCCCATAAATGGAATATTTTGAATTATATGCCTTTTTACGTCAATAGTTCCTTTTATATTAGCATCGTTATATTCCTCTCTTTTATAGGCTTTATACATTCCTTGCGAATAGGCTTTTTTAAGATAATAAGGAAAAAGATAAAGTAAAAAATCCCAAATATTTTCTTTGTTTGGTGTTTGGTCGAATTTTAGAATATTTATCGAAAAAACTTTCTGCAACATGTAATGCAAAAAATAATCGTTTTTGTCATCTTTAGCAAAACGAGACGAAATAGTAAGCTGAGTTGAATTACGACCAACAAAGCCCATGATATTGCCTGTTTTTATTTTTTCATCGATTATAGAAAAAACCATTGAGTTTTCATCAACACCTTTGTCTTTTTCAAATTTTTGTGGAAAAACGAGAAAATCAAGATTGTTTTCTTGCAAATACTCTAAACTATGATTTGCGATGTAATTCAAATCAGCAATGTTACATTCTGGATTTTGTTCTTTAAACTTTAAAATTGACTTCTCACTATTGTCTGGGATTCTCATTGCTCAGTTTCATCATTATCATTATCGTTTTGCTCACTACTTTTTGAAGTCGTCTTATCATTCTTATTCACACCATACACACTTTCCAAATCGTTTAGCAAGTTTTCACTATCAGGCATGCCTCGTAAGTATTCTTTTAAAAGAGGTCTCAATCTTAATTTCCAAACATCTTCCATTTTATCATCACTTATAGCATTTCCCTCTGAATCAAGAAAATAAGCTCCGCCAATATGATAAGAAGAATTAAGACCTTCAATTGATGCAATCTTGTTATTTAAACTTCTCATTTTTACTTTTATTTCTTCTGGCAAATTCATATTTTCAGCACTGTCTTCTGATGTTATCTCTTCCCATGTAAAACGCCTACGCATTGCAAAATCAAAGCTTTCAACGCTACGGTCAATGTCATTCATTGTACCTATGATATATACATTTTCGGGGACATAAAAACCACCTTTAAAAACATCTCCTTCATCTATAAGATTTGCATATTGAGTTTGCACGAGCCCTTTTTTGCCTCTATAACCTGGGTCTATTGAAAAGAAAAGTTCACCAAATATTTTTGAAATCTCACCTCTATTTATTTCATCAATTACAAAAACGTAGTTTTTATTTTGAGACGCTTCAACTTGTTGATAATTTTTTAAGTCACAATGTTTTTTCATGAATTCAACGACATCTTCCATTTCTTTTTGGAATAATCCTGAAGGTCTTGCCTTTTTGCCTTGATACGCATTATATACATTTTGTTTAGTTATTGTAAAAGTGTATCCTGACGGAGTATCTATTGATGAATATTTTAGAGAATCTTTTGTAGAAAGGCTATACTCCCACGAACCAATTTTAGTCAATTGTTTTTTAGCTAAATTATCTCTAACCAAATTTAATAGATTGTTCCACGAGTTTTCAAAATTATCAATTCTTCCCTCTAATGCTTTTTTGCAAAACTCTTTAAAAACTCCATCTTTTAATTCAAAACCAATATTTCCATTTTCATCGGGCTGAGTTGGACGTAAGCCTTCAACAAAGTCTGTATAGTCATAAGAAGGATGAAATTGTACAAAAGCAAATTGTTCACTTTTTGCTAATTCTCCATTTGGTTTCATCCCTATCATTTGCTTAGCAATCTCTTTTGCTAAATATGTTTTTCCTGTACCTGGCGCTCCGGTGAGGATAAGGTTTTTTGATTCCTTTAGTAATTTTATATATTTTTCCATATTTTCTGCATGTTTATATCGAACTATTGGTTCTTTATATTTATTAAAAAATGTTTTTAAATTATCATTTGGTAATTTGTTATCAAACAATCCTAATTCTTGACAACTAGATTCTAAGACAAAAACTCTATTTTTTTTATGTGCTTTTTCATAGATTTGTAACTTTTCAATTTCATCTTTATTCCAAACAGCCTTAATGTTAATTGGTTCATTGGGAATAATATTAGAAATCAAATAATTTCCAATACTTCTAAAATTGCTTGGATTGATATTAATATAAATTATTACATTGTCTTCATAAGTATCCCATTTTTCTATTTGCTTTTGAATATCTTTATTTTTAGATCCAAGTCCAGATTTTAAAAATCTTTTGTCGTTTATGAGGTTTTTGATATATGTATCAAATCCTCTGCCATTCTTATCCCCCGTAACACAATACTCAAGGTGTGCCACAAAATATTCTAATAGTGATTTAAACTTTTTATATTCATCCATTTTATTTTAATTGTAATTCGACACTCCTCAAAATTACATTTTATTTTCTACAAATCAAACTTTTTTGTCTAATTTTTACAATTATTTTGGGGTTATTTCATAAAGTGGATTTTGCTTATCTGACTTCAACATTTTTTCAACCTAATTTTTGCATATTGCTGATTTATAGGCAAATACGATTTTCTCGGGACACCTGCTTGGGTGTCCCAAACTTTAAGTTGTTAGTAATCAGGACATTACTCAAATTAGTTTAATTTTAATTTCGTAATTCCTGTTTTCTGCGATTTTATGTTTGCTTTTCTTTATAAACTTTGAACTGTGTTATTGTGTTGCCCTTGCGGGCAAGGCTTTTGAGGGTCTAAGCACCGCAGGCTGAGCCTACGGTTAATCACATGTTGTCCTACGGACAAACCTTTGATAGTCTGATACTTGCTACAATACCAATGATGCTCGCTCAAACACACATGATGCTAAGTGGTTGCAATTACACTCGGATTATAACCGAAGTCCGCAGGACGAGCTCAGCGAAGCTAAATCCGAGCGAGCGGAGAAATTTTTTGTGGGAAGAAAAAGGAAAAGGGGGGATTCAATTACCAAATAAAACATTATTATTTACAAAATTAAAGATCCTCTAATTTTCTTTTCTATTGTCTCAATACTAAAGAAGCTTTAAACTATTTCTTCTTTTTATTGTCAAGATATGCTTTAAATCCATAACCTCCACCAAAACCGCCTAAAATATATAATCCTTTTTCTATTATTGCTAGAAGTAATGATTTGTCTTTGTCTGCAAGATAAAAAATAAGAAAAGAAATAAATATGACAATCAAAATAAAGTACACTAAACTATATCTCTTTGTAGATTGTGCATCTTTATAAGAATTGTCTTCCTCTTTTTGAGCAATGTCCAATAATTTATCTATATGTTTCTCATTTATTTTTGATAACACAGGATCTTGAACATGCATGGCTCCAGAAAATTCTTGCATTTGCATCAAAATGCTCTCTATTTCAGGTGATGAGTTTTTTACTACTTTTGCCTCCTGAATTTTTTGTTTTTCAGTTTCTTCTTGTTTCGAAACATTTTCTTCTTTGTCTTTAGTCATGTTGTTACAATTTTTCAAAGAAAAGCGTTATTTTATCATTTAATGATTTAGACACCCTAATTTCCACCTCATTTTTAACAAAACTTGAAAAAGCCCAACTTAACAACTCTGAAAACTGTTTTTCAGAAATAATATTATCTTTTTTTAATTTAGATAAATAATTTACAAACTCTTTCAACGATTGTTTATTAGTTACAGATGTTCTTGATGATTTTTTTAAATTTGATTTTACCAAATTAACAAATTCATCTTCCCTTTTTTGTTTAACAAGTTCCATAAGTTATCATGTTTCATAATGTGTTCTGTGTTTAGAACTATTTTAATGCAAAGTTAATCATAAAAATTATAAAAACAAAAAAATATTAATGTTGATTTCTTTAAAACCCTAACTACATGCGATTAATCTCCCCCCTAATACTTAATATTCTTCCTGTCAACGTAGTCTTTCCAATTTTTGATTTTTGAGTCGGAAGTGATTTTTTCTTTTTGGTAGTAATGGCACATTGCAGCTGCTAAACCGTCTGTAGCATCAAGTTCTTTTGGGAGTTCTTCAAGTTTTAAAAGTTTTTGCAACATTCCCGCAACTTGCTCTTTTGAAGCTGCTCCACTGCCTGTAATTGCTAACTTAATTTTTCGCGGTGCATATTCATAAATTGGTATTGTTCGAGTAAGTGCCGCTGAAATTGCCGCTCCTTGTGCTCTGCCAAGTTTTAGCATAGACTGCACATTCTTTCCCTGAAAAGGCGATTCTATTGCAAGTTCATCGGGCTTAAAACCATCAATTAGTTGAATTGTTCTTTCGTAAATATGCTTTAATTTATTGAAATGCCCATCGAGTTTTCGCATGTCAACAACGCCAAAACCAACACATTCAATAGTTTTTCCTTTTTCATGAATAACTCCGTAACCCATAATGTTGGTTCCTGGGTCAATTCCTAAAATTACTCTATCTTTTTCTACCTTTTCCATTTATTTGCTCTCGCTCAAACGCCGTAAATTTTTTCTTGCCTCTACAGTAAAAATACTGCCAGGATAGTCTTTTATTAGTTTTAAATAAGCCTCTTGAGCTGTATCGAAATGTCTAAGTTTTTCTTGACAAACTGCATATTTAAAAAGTGCATTGTCGCCCAAAATATCATAGTAATATGTTGTGGCAACTTGATTGTAATAAGATGATGCTTTTTCGTAATTGCCAATAGCTTGGTAAATTTCTCCTTTTCTATACAACACATCATCAATAAGCCCATGATTTGGATAAAGCTCAACAATAGAGTCCAAGCCTGCAAAAGCTCTTTCGTATTGCTTTGAGAAAATGTAAAAATCGGCTCTGGCAAAAATTTGCATTGTGGTTTCTGTAGTGTCCAAATTATAATTGTCGGAAATAAACATGCTCAATTCCATAGCATCATTAGCAATAAGTTTAGAAGTGCTGGCTTTCAACACATCTAACTGTGCTTGTGCCCATTTAAACTGTCCTGTATAATATGCAAGTTTTGCCTTTCTAAATCTTGCTTCATGCCCTATTGGACGCTCAGTGGCAGCTTTTTCAACTTCTGCATAAGTTAATATAGCTTCCCAAGTATTTTCACTTAAAAAATAAATATCTGCAAGCAAAAGTTTTAATGTTAATGTTTGCTCTGTAATAAATCTATTGTCTTCTATGCTTTTTACAGCCAAATTGATTGCACTATCATAATTATTCAAATAAAAAGCATCTAAATTTATTATTGCATAAATTATTTTATAAGTTTCTTTACGTGGAAGGACTTTCAAGGATTCTTCGAGCTTGTTTCTTAATTGAGTTAGCTCGTCTTTGCTTGGCTTTTCTTGATTTAAAGTTTTAACATAAAGCACATTCAAACTTTCGACATAAGCAGAACTATAATATGCGTTGTCTGTGCCTTTATTCATAATATAATTAAAAGCCTCGAGAGCTAAATCGTATTCTAAATTTTCAAATAAAATTATTCCATAATTTAAAATATCGCTTTCAGATTTTTTATTTCTTTTATCTATTGCAAAAAGTTGATTGAGAGCAAGTCTAAATCGCCCTGTTTGAGTGTATTGCCAAATTATTAATTGTGAATAAACCTCAACTTGCGGTTTTTTCTGTATTCTGTCCATTACGCTTGTCTCAACAATATCGTCAATGCTTTGGTCAATATCATTTGTCATAACATATTGTAAGCGCGATTGAATTACATTCAAATTTTGAGGATATTCTTCCAAATAATCAAGATAATAACTCATCATTTTAGGATAATCTCTCTGCACATAAAATAAATTTCCCAACTCCATAGTGTAATCGTAATTTGTGTTTTTCACTCCTTCTAAATACACTTTCTCGGCATATTCATATTGACGATAACCCATAAAAACAGCGGCTGCTGCATTTATATTATTTCTATTTAACTTTACAATTTCTACAACTTTATCAAACTCGGCAGTTGCATCTTTAAAACGGTTGGTTTGCTGATAAACCATTCCTAAATCAATCATTAAATAAAAATCATTTGCATTTTTTTTAATTTCTTTTTTAAGAAATTTTTCTGCTGTATCAAATTCTTTAAGTTCGGAAAGACATCTTAGGTAATAGTCTCTATTGTTTTTGTAGCCGTTTTGCCTATATAGTTTTTCGTATAAAGTTGCTGCTTTTTCAAATTCTTTGTTTTGATAATATCTAAAAGCTAACTGAGCATCAGTATTTTGCGAAAAGGCACAAAACTGGCTAAAAACTGTAAAAACAATTAGAAAAATAAAATATTTATATAGTTTAAAATTCACTTTTAAATTTTATTTTGTAATAATATCAAAACCTGTAAAATGTCTTAACACTTCTGGCACAACTATTCCTTTTTCTGTTTGATTATTTTCTAATAATGCTGCCATAATTCTTGGCAATGCCAATGCCGAACCATTTAAACTATGTGCCAAGCGTGTTTTTTTCTCGTTTTCTGGTCTATATCTTAGTTTAAGTCTATTGGCTTGAAAATCTTCGAAATTAGAAACCGAACTTACTTCTAACCATCTTTCTTGAGCAGCAGAAAACACTTCAAAATCGAAAGTTAAAGCCGAAGTAAAACTAATATCTCCACCACAAAGTTTTAAAATACGATATGGTAAATTTAGTTTTATCAATAAAGATTCTATATGATTTTTCATTTCTTCTAAAACAGCATAAGAATTTTCTGGCTTAGCTATTTGCACAATTTCTACTTTATCGAATTGATGTAAGCGATTTAATCCTCTTACATGAGCTCCCCAAGAACCTGCCTCGCGTCTAAAACAAGCTGAATAAGCAACATTTTTTATAGGAAAATCTTTTTCTTCTAAAATCACATTTCTATAAATGTTGGTAACAGGCACTTCAGCTGTTGGAATTAAGTAAAAATTATCCAAAGTAATATGATACATTTGTCCTTCTTTGTCGGGAAGTTGACCTGTACCAAAACCAGAATCTTCGTTTACTAATAGCGGTGGTTGAATTTCGGTATATCCTGCTTTTTCGGCTTGGTCTAAGAAGAAATTTATTAAAGCTCTTTGAAGTTTTGCTCCTTTGCCTTTGTAAACAGGGAAACCAGCACCTGTTATTTTTGTGCCAAGCTCAAAATCAATAATATCATATTCTTTTATTAAATCCCAATGAGGTTTTTTAACAGTTAAGTCAGGCATTTTTCCGCCTTCTTTAACTATTATATTATCTTCTGCTGTCTTTCCTGCAGGGACAGACTCGTGAGGGATATTTGGCAACAAAACGATAATGGAATCCATTTCTTTTTCGACAGAGCTGAGCAAGTCTTCGAATTTTTGTAATTCTTCTTTAATGCCTACAGTCTTTCCCTTTGCTTGCTCTGCTTCGTCTTTTTTCTTTTGAGCGTATAAAATTCCAATTTCTTTAGAAATATCATTTAATTGAGATTGAAGATTATCTTTATTAAATTGATAATCTTTTCTTTTATCGTCGAGTTCAATTATTTTTTCAATTAATTCTTCTGCCTCAAAGTTTTTCACTCTAAGTTGTTTGATAACTCTGTCTTTTTCTTCTCTAATTAATCTTAATGTCAACATAGATATAAATTTTCTGCGAAGTTAGAAAAATAATTGATAATTGATAATTGAATAATTGATAATTAATCAGTTAAAAGTTTGTAAAGTTAAAAGTGGGATTTTTAAAAAATTAATTTAAAAACCTTTAATAATGACTGCGAGTTCAACTTTTCTTTCTTCATAAACTTTTGCTTTCAGCGAGCTCGTAAACTCGATTGAAACTTGAGAAACTTTTAATTGTTTTTATTGTGTTGCCCTTGCGGGCAAAGCCTTTGAGAGGACATCATGCCGTAGGCTTCACCTACGGTTAATCACATGTTGTCCTACGGACAAACCACACACACCTACCTGCTCGCTCGGATTAGGCTGTTTAAGAACAAGTTTTAAACCAACATTCAAGGTGTTTCAGAAGTGTTAAAATGCAAGGCTCTGAAATTGAGGACTAAGGAGCGTACAGAAGTACGTGACTGAGTCCGAATATTGAAAGCAACGAAGCAGTTTGACACTTATGAGACACCACCAGCGGAGAAATAAAAAAAACAGAGAACCTATTTAAAAATTCTCTGTTTTGCTTTATACTTACTTAAAAACTTAAAATTCTTTCAACTTTTAACTTTTAACTTTTAACTACATTTAGAGTGCCCACATTCTGTGCAAATTACGCAGCCGTCTTGGTAAACTTGTGTATCTTCTTGTTGACAGCCTTCGCAAATATCTCCTTTTTTAGAAGCTTTAGTTCCATTAGGGATATATTTTCGTAAAGCTCTTTCAACACCACGTTTCCAAGTGTTAATGCTGTCGTTATCAAATTCTAATGAAGATACTAATTCTACAGCTTTATCTATAGCCATTCCGTGTCGTAATACTCCTGAGATTAGTTTTGCATAGTTCCAGAAAGTTTTATCAAATTGATGCGATAATCCTTGGAAAGTTGTAGCATAGCCATATCTGTTTGTGTATTGGAAGTCGTATCTACTATTTCCTTCTGCATCTCTTTCTTTAATTATTCTACCATTTTCTATTGTTTTAGGAATATTTAAAGTGTCTTCTTCGACTCTACCTGTAAAGATTTCGTATGGCATTCCATTTAATAATCCAACAAAAGCTATCCATTCTTCGTCGTCGTTTCTAAATCTAACTATATCTGCATCTAGAACTTTTGGACGTTTAAGTTCGAGCATTTGTTTTGCTTGTTGATTATTTTTATCGTCAGAAATTAACACGCCTGCTCTAGAACCTTCTCTATAAACTGTAATTCCTTTACATCCACATTTCCAAGCTTCGAAATAACATTCTTCAACTATTTCTTCCGAAACATTTTCTGGCATATTTATAGTTACGCTAATGCTATGGTCAACCCATTTTTGAATTGCTCCTTGCATTCTAACTTTGTTTAAATAGTCAACGTCTGCTGCTGTAGCTTTGTAATATGGTGATTTTTTTACAAGTTCTTCGACTTGGTCATTAGACATATTTTTAACTTCTTCAACATCATATTTATTAATTTGAAGCCATGTTAAAAATTTATGATGGAAAACTTTGTATTCTTCCCATTTATCGCCTTGTTCGTCAACGAAATCGACTCTTACTTCTGGGTCGTTTGGATTAACTTTTCTTCGTCTAGTGTAAAATGGTCTAAACACAGGTTCTATTCCCGATGTTGTTTGTGTCATTAGGCTTGTAGTTCCTGTAGGAGCAATTGTTAAAAGAGAAATATTTCTTCTTCCATAATTTTCCATTTCTCTTACCATTTCTGGGTCTGCTTGTCTTAGTCTTTCGATAAATGGATTATTTTTTTCTCTTTGGCTATCGTAAATCATAAATGGCATTCTTTCTTTAGCCATATTTACGGAAGATCTATATGCTTCTATTGCAAGAATTTTGTGAACTTCTGTTGCAAAGTCGTTTGCTGTATCAGTTCCATAAGTTAGTCCTAATGCTGCCAACATATCGCCTTCGGCAGTAATGCCTACTCCTGTTCTTCTTCCTTCTTCGGCTTTGCGTCTAATATTTTCCCAAAGTTTTCTTTCAACTCTTTTTACTTCTATATCTTCAGGGTCGGAATTGATTTTTGCTAGAATTTGGTCTATTTTTTCTAATTCTAAATCAATAATATCGTCCATCATTTTTTGAGCATAGCCAACGTGTTTTTTAAACTTGTCGAAATTAAACTTAGCTTCTTTTGTAAATGGGTTATCCACATAAGAATATAAATTTATTGCTAGCAAACGACAAGAATCGTATGGGCAAAGCGGAATTTCTCCACAAGGATTTGTAGAAACAGTTTTATATCCTAAATCTGCATAACAATCTGCTACTGACTCGCGTATTATAGTGTCCCAGAACAAAATTCCTGGTTCAGCAGATTTCCATGCATTATGAATAATTTTTTTCCAAATTTTTTGTGGGTCAACTTCCTTAATATATTTAGGTGCTCTATCATCTATTGGGAATTGTTGAATAAACTTATCTTTATTAATAAGTGCATTCATAAACTCATCAGTAAGTTTTACAGAAACATTTGCTCCAGTAACTTTACCTTGAGTTAATTTTACGTCAATAAAATCTTCGCTATCTGGGTGTTTTACCGAAACCGAAAGCATTAACGCTCCTCTTCTTCCGTCTTGAGCAACTTCGCGAGTAGTGTTAGAATATCTTTCCATAAAAGGCACAATTCCAGTAGAAGTTAGGGCTGAATTTTTTACTGGCGAGCCTTTTGGTCTTAAATGTGAAAGGTCGTGTCCAACGCCTCCACGTCTTTTCATTAGCTGAACTTGTTCTTGGTCGATTTTTAAAATTCCACCGTAAGAGTCTGTTGGCTTGTCGTGTCCAATTACAAAACAATTTGATAAAGAAACAATTTGCAGATTGTTACCAATACCCGACATTGGACCACCTTGAGGAACTATATATTTAAAATCTTTCAATAATTCATAAATAGTTTCTTCCGAAAGAGGATTATCGTATTTCGTTTCTATTCGATATATTTCTTTAGCCAAACGTCTGTGCATATCGTCTGGTGTAAGTTCGTATAAATTTCCATCTGAATCTTTTAGTGCGTATTTGTTAATCCACACTCTTGCAGCAAGGTCATCGCCCTTAAAATACTCTTGACTAGCTAAAAAAGCTTCAGAATCGCTAAAAATCTTTCTCTTTACTTCTTCCTTAAAATCCTGTGTCATTTGTTTATTTTCCAAGTTCATTTTTTATTATACTTTTTAATATCTGATTTTTAAAAAAACAAATCCCAAAATATTTGGGAAATTTGCAAGCACTAAAATATACAGTTTCAAGAAAAAAACAAAACAGAGTTTATTAACAATTGTTGGGGAATAATTTAAAAACTTCTTAAAAACTCATAAATCAAGCACTTAAATATTTGCAAGAATTTTTGAGAAAAAATTAATTAACTATTCAAAAGCCTTAACAAATAAGTAATACATCAATTTAAAATTTATTTTTTAACAATCCATTGTTTAATTATAAAACTAAGTTTGTCTTTTTGTGGCATTTATTTGTTAATCAAATTATTATAGGTTTTTAATTAAAATTTTTAAAAAAAGATATTCACATTTTAAAAGTAAAAAAACATTTAACAACACATCAAATATTTTTCATAGATAAAGCAAATTATCAAATATTTTATGCGTAGAACCAAAAGAATTGTTTATGTACGAATTTGCATTAATTTCACACTTTTCAACCATGTTTACATCACTAATTAACACATTCATTATATTTCTATATTCTTTAGAGTTATTTATGCTGAAAGCAACTTCATTTTTTATTAATTGTACAGCTTCGTTAAACTTTTTGTAATTTGGTCCAAAAACTACTGGAATTTCATAAACCACAGCTTCTAAAATATTATGAATTCCTTTTCCAAAACCTCCGCCAATATATGCAACATTTGCATAGCGATATAATTTCGACAAAATTCCAATAGAATCAATTATAATTAATCGTGTGTCGGGATTTAGGGTTTCTATCTTAGATAATCTTTGACTTTTAATTCTAAATCTTTTTTCTACATTTTTTATATTCTGTTCAGAAATTTGGTGAGGTGCAATAATAAAAACATAATCTTCAGGCGAAGATTTTATAAAGTTTGCAATAATTTTTTCGTCTGCAGCCCAAGTGCTTCCATAAACAAAACATTTTTTTCCTTCGCAAAATTTTTCAAGAATTGGATTTTCATATTTTTCATTAGCTATAGCAACAACTCTATCAATTCTTGTATCTCCGCAAACTAAAGTGTTTTTGAAATTGAATTTATGTAATAATTTTTCTGTTTCTTCTGTTTGCACAAATATTTTACTAAAAAAGCCCAAGGCTTTGCGATAAGTTTTTCCATAAGACTTAAAAAACACTTGATTTGGGCGAAAAATAGCAGCAATTAAATAAGTTGGAATTTTGCTTTTATTTAATCTTTCTAAGAAATAATACCATATTTCATATTTTACAAAGATTGCAACTGCAGGGTTTACGGTTTCGATAAATTCTTTTGCGTTTTTTCGTGAATCGAAAGGCAAATAGCAAACTATATCTGCAAATTGATAATTTTTTCGAGGTTCGTAACCACTTGGACTAAAAAAACTTAAAATAATTTTATATTCTGGTTTTTCAGTTTTTATTTTTTCAATTAGTGGTCTGCCTTGTTCAAATTCACCTAAAGACGCACAGTGAAACCATATATATTTTGAGTTTTTATCAATTTTAGATTTAATTTCTTGAATTTGATTTTTTCTGCCTTCAATCATTAATTTTGCTTTTTTATTAAAGATTGAAGCAATTTTTATCGCGAAAAAATATGTTTGAGTAATTATTTTATAAGCAAAAAGCATATTTAATAAAAGTAATATTTTTCTGGTGATTTTGTATAAATTGGAATTATCCATCCAAATCTAATACCACTTAAAAAATCTTTTCGTTTTGTATCATCATATCTCATAAGATTAAAGTCATAATCTCTTCGGCTCATTGTAAAAGCTTGATAAAACTCAAATCCTATATAAAAATTAATTAGTCGTTTATTATCCAAATGTTGATAACCTATAAATTCTTTTACTGCAAGTCCATTGCTTAGTCTGTCGTATCCTTTTTTATAATCGCCTAAAATTGGCGGTGCGTTATTGTCTTTATTTTCGATATGAATATGATGTTGCAAAAGTCCTGCTCCAAGGCTTACTAAAATTCCAGAATTTTTATTTGGTCCAAAAACAGGAAAAACTTTACTTACATTAGCTCCTGCGTACATTCCTCTTTCTGACAAAGTGAAGGTTGCATATTCTCCATATTGATTAATAATGTATCCTGTTTCTGTTGCAATATTAGAAAAAATAGTAGTGTCTTTTACTTTTCCGCCAAAGATATAAGCAAATTCTAATCCAAATCCCCAATTAGAAGCTAGTTTATAGTCTAAATTTCCACCAATCATAGAAGACATTCCAAAACGTTGAGCCATATCGCCACCCGGAAGATGAGCAGAATAATTAATGGAAAATTTTAACATATTTATACTAGAATCGCTAATTTGAGCGTTTATAGTAAAAACAGAAAAAAATGTAATAAAAACCAAAAAAATCTTTGTTTTCATTTTGCAAAATTATAAAAACTTAACATATCTTAAAACTAAAAATTATAGTGAATATTGTAAAATATTAAGATTTTAATTTTGACTCTGTTGTTCAAATACCTAATTGCTATACTAATTCTGATAAAATCAAATTTATTTTTCTTATTAAACACAAAAATAAAAACCGCAATTTTTTACATAATTTACAAAGTTTTCAGATGATTCTATTAAAATAAGTGGCGATTTTATTTTTTTCCCATTTTTTAGTATAACATAAACTTTTTTTTTGTAACTTTGAAGTCTAAATAATTCTATTTCTGATGAGAGTTTTTACTTTGTGCATATTTTCTATATTTTTTAGTTGTATTACTTTATTTGGACAGCAACAAACTGAACTTCAAAAAGCAAGGACTATTTTAAACGACAGAGCTGAAGTTTTTATTAAATTTTCTGCCACTCCACAGGAATTACAACATTTTTCAAGAATTTTATCTATTGATAATTATGATGGAGAAAATATTTTTGCTTACGCCAATGCCAAAGAGTTTGAAAATTTCTTAAAAACTAATAGAAATTTTGAACTTGTTAAAGATTATTATAATCGCTCAAGGGCTTTGACTATGGCAACAAGCATTGAAGAAATGCAAAATTGGGACAGATATCCAACTTATGAGGTGTATGTTGAAATGATGCAAAAATTTGCACAAGATTATCCTAATATTTGCAAGCTAGACACCATTGGTTTTTCTACTGAAGGACGTTTGCTTTTAGCTGTTAAAATTTCTGACAATGTAAATATTGACGAAGCTGAACCAGAATTTTTATATACAGGTCAAATGCATGGAGATGAGCTTATTGGTGGAGCTGTTTTATTGAGATTAATAGACTATTTATTAGAAAATTATGGTTCTATTTCAGAAATTACCGATTTAATTAATTCTGTTCAAATTTATATAAATCCGCTTGCAAATCCTGATGGCACTTATAGGTCAGACAATAGCACAGTGAGCAATTCGATTAGATATAATGCTCAAAGCATTGATTTAAACAGAAATTACAAAGACTTTGACGCTGGCAACCATCCTGATGGCAATGAATATGGTACAGAAACTGTTGCTTTTATGGAATATGCTGAAAATCACAAGTTTGTAATGTCAGCAAATACTCATAGCGGAGCAGAACTTGTAAATTATCCTTTCGATACTCATTCAGAATTGCCTGCAGATAATTTATGGTGGGATTTTGTTTCTACAGAATATGCAACTAATGCTCAAGAAAACTCGGCTTCGGGATATTTTACTGACCAAAACAACGGAGTTACAAATGGTTACGCTTGGTACACTATTACTGGAAGTCGTCAAGATTATATGAATTATTATCATAATTGTCGAGAAGTAACTTTGGAATTAAGTACTAAAAAACTTTTAGATGCAGAAGACTTACCTGCTCATTGGGAATACAATAAAAAAGCTTTGTTAGATTATTTAAAACAAGTTACTTATGGTTTGCGAGGCATAGTTACAGATTCTATAACTCATGAACCACTGCAAGCAAAAGTGTGGATAGAAAATTTTGACAAATTAAATTCTCATGTGTTTTCTTTCCCTCAACACGGCGATTATTACCGTTTGTTAAAACAAGGAAATTATCTTGTTAGTTTTTCTGCAGAAGGCTATAAAACAAAAACTTTTGAAGTCGAAATTAATGATTACCAACAAACTCTGCTTGATGTTCAGCTTGTTAATTTGGAAAACACATCTCCTTTGGCAAATTTTACTTCAAGTCAACAAATTTTTGAATGTTCGCCAAATGTACAGTTTATAAATTTATCCGAAGCCTCATCAGATTCCGAATTTTTGTGGGATTTTGGCGATGGAAAAACTAGTACGGAATTTGAACCAGAGCATTTTTATTCTCAAAACGGAACTTATACAGTAAAACTTATTGCTCAGAACTCTTTTGGAGAAAATTTTATTATTAAAGAAGATTTTATTGAAATTAATTTAAACGAAATTCCTGAGCTTCCAAGTTTTGTAATTTGCGAAAATTCTGGTAATCTTGATATAAACCTTGATTTAGATGAAAATACTTTATGGTTTGAAAATTTAAACGATACAATTCCATTTAATGAAGGAAATTCTTACACAACACCTGAGCTACACGAAAACACAACATATTTTATTGAAACAATATTTGTCGGTGGCAACTTTAATGGTGGAAAATTAAATCGCGAAAGCGGAGGAGCTTATGTGTCTGACGCATCTAATAATTATTTAATTTTCGATTGTTATCAAAATTGCAATTTGCACTCTGTAAAAGTATATGCCGATGGAGATGGAAATAGAACAATTTACTTAAAAAATTCAACAGGCGAAATTCTTGAATCAAAAGAGATATTCATTGAAAATGGAGAACAAACCATTGTTTTAGATTTTAATTTAATGCAAGGCGAAAACTTTAGATTAGGATGCGAGGCAACTGCTAATTTATACAGAGATTTCAGTGGAGTGTTTTCAAATTTTGATTATCCATTCAATATTGGCAATGCAATTTCTATTAAACAAAGTAGCAATGTTTGGTGGTATGATGAGAAAAAATATTATCCATATTTTTATGATTGGAATATAAGCTTGCCTGATTGTTATTCTGCAAAAACTCCATTAAATATTTATGTAAATGAAGAGACTATTACTGATTTTGATTTTACCATTAATAATAATATCGTTTCTTTTACAAACAATTCTATTGCAGCAGATTCTTACATCTGGGATTTTGGCGACAATTCAACAAGTACAGAAATAAACCCAACTCACACTTATCAAAGTGATGGAGAATACACTGTTACATTAACAGCTTCAAGCGAATGTGGCGAAGACATTATTTCTTATCAAGTTGTTATTGTTGCTGGAATAGAAAATCATTTTACAGATAATATAGAAATTTATCCTAACCCAAGTTCAAACTTTGTAAACATTAAATCAAGCCAAACAATTTCTAAAATTCAAATTTTAAGTGTTGAAGGTAAAATTATTAAAACTTATGAAAATATTAATTCAACTAAAACTTTGATTGATATTAAAAATTTAAACAACTCATATTATTTCATTAATATTCATATCGAAAACAATATTATTACAAAACCTATTATAAAACTTTAAATTTTACTTATCATGAAAAAATTTATTTTTACATTATTCGCTTTTTTATACTGCTTATGGATTTTCGCACAAACTTCAAGTCCAGAACTTGACTATGCTCATAACAAACTAAATGAACGCGGAGAATTTTATTTTAAATTTAAGTGCAATGACATAGAACTTGTTAATGAATTATCTTCGAAATTATCAATAGATAATTTTAAAAACGGTTTTGTTTATGCTTATGCAAATCAAACAGAATTTGAAACTTTTTTAACTTACAATTTAAGTTTTGAGCCTGTTTATGATTATTACGAAACACCCAAAGCCTTAACAATGGCTACCACAGTTGCACAAATGGCAAATTGGGACAGGTATCCAACTCATGCGGTTTTTTCGCAAATGATGCAAAATTTCGTAACTAACTATCCTAATTTATGTGTTTTAGAAAATTTTGGAACATCAATTAATGGTTATCCTTTAGTAACTTTAATAATTTCAAATAATGTAAACACACCAAGTGACAAACCTGAGTTTTGGTGGTCGAGTACCATGCACGGTGATGAATTAACTGGCTATGTTTTATTGCTTCGTTTTGCAGATTATCTTTTATCAAATTACGGTACAGACGAGAGAGTTACCAATATGTTAAACAATATAAAAATTCACATAACTCCTTTAGCAAATCCTGATGGAACTTTTTATAATTCAAGCAATGGAACTTCGGTGTCTTATTCGAGAAGAGCTAACGCTAATAATGTTGACTTAAATAGAAATTTTCCTCGTGTAGATGGAGGAACTAATAATCCTATTCAAAACGAAACACAATTAACAATGGATTATGCCAATAATCACAATATTGTTATGGCAGCAAATATTCACGGTGGTACTGAATGCATGAATTACCCTTGGGACTCTTGGACAAGCTCCCAAAATCCACATGCAGACCAAAACTGGTATTATTATATAAGTACTGTTTATGTTAACGAGGTTAGAGCTGTTTCGCCTTCAAGTTATTTTGATGGACCCGAATCATATAATACTACTGGAATTACTCATGGTGGAGATTGGTATGTTATTACTGGTTCTCGTCAAGATTATTTTAATTATTTTAAACATATTAAAGAACTTACTGTAGAAATTTCTGATAACAAACAACTTGATGTTGAATATTTAAATGCCTATTGGAATTACAATAAAAATGCTTTTCTTTCATTTACAGAACAAGTACTTTATGGTTTTAGAGGAATTGTTACCGATGCTTGTACTGGAAATGCATTAGATGGTGTTAAAGTTGAAATTGCTGGGCATGACACTTATAATTCATTTGTTTATTCTTTTGCTCCTATTGGAAATTATCATCGTCCAATTTACGAAGGAGATTATGAAGTAACTTTTTCTAAAACAGGATATGTAAGTAAAACTTTGCCGGTAAGTGTTCTAAACAATCAATCAACAAGATTAGATGTGCAATTAGTTCCAGTCAATGTAGCAGTTCCTGATTTTTCAACTGCTAATACAACTATTGGAATTGGTTCAGCAATTAGTTTTCAAGATTTAACATCTGGTGGTACAGTTACTTCCAGAAATTGGTATTTTGAAGGTGCTACACCAAGCACAAGTTCTGCACTCAATCCTACAAATATTACTTATAATTCTACTGGAAATTTTGATGTAAAATTAGAAATTGTAAGCAATGGCTGTACTATTGAAGAACTCAAATCAGATTATATAAAAGTAATTATTCCTGGTGCACCAACAGCTTTATTTACTGCACAAGAAACTTCTTCTTGCACTGGCGAAATACAATTTACAAATCAAAGTGAAGGAGTTGGTAACTCTTACTTGTGGAATTTTGGTGATGGCACAAGTTCTACAGAAGAAAATCCATTACATGTTTATACCCAAAATGGCAATTTTACTGTTAGTTTATTAGTTACAAACTCTGTTAGCGACGACAGCTATACATTACCTGAAACAATTACAATAAATCGTCCTGAAGCACCTCAAATAACCAACGCAAACAGATGCGGAACAGGTTCTGTAAACTTATCTGCAAGTGGTTCAGGAGTTTTAAATTGGTATGATAGCGAAATTTCAGGAAATTTAATTCATACAGGAAATACTTACACAACCCCTGCTTTATCAAGCACTACAACTTATTATGTTCAAGATAATATAGGAATTGAACAAAATGTTGGACCAAATGTTGGCGGTTCTGCAAAAAATGTTGCAGCTATATTGTATTTTGATGTATATCAACCTATGACTTTAATTTCTGTTGATGCAAGAGCAGGTGGTTTTACTGGAGGAACAAAAACTATTAAACTTTTAGATGCAGAAAACAATGAATTATACTCAGAGTCTGTATATGTTGGAACTTCTACAACTACTTTAACATTAAATTGGGAAATTCAACCTGGCAATGGCTACCAATTAACAACACAAACAAACTCAAATTTATATAGAATAAGCACCGCAAACTATCCTTATACAATAGATGGTTTAGTTAGCATAACTGGCTGTAATCAAGGATCTTCCTACTATTATTCGTGGTTTAATTGGAAAGTAAAAGGCGAAGATTGCATAAGCCCACGAGTTCCTGTTACTGCAACAATAAATCCTGTGCCTTCAGTTAACTTAGGTGCAGACCAATCTCAGTGTGGAGGTTCTGTTACTTTAAATGCTGGTAGTGGTTTTGATAGCTATTCGTGGAATGGAAGTACTGGAACTCAAACTTTAGTGGTAAATACTACAGGTAATTATAGTGTTGTTGTTGAAAATGAATTTGGTTGTACAGCAAGCGATAATGTAAATGTTACAATCAATCAGGTACCACAACTAAATTTAACTGCTATTGATGAGTCCGCTCCAAATGCAAACGATGGAAGCGTTACAGCTAACGTTAGTGGTGGTGCAACACCTTATACTTATAACTGGACTGGTTCTTCTGGAACAGGAAGTCAAATTACAGGTTTAGGTGATGGTACATATTGTGTAACAGTTACAGATGGAAATGGTTGTTCAGTTGATGATTGTGCGACTATAGTAACACTTTCTCCTACTCCAATTGCAAATTTTGAAGCAAATCAAACTTCAGCTTGTGGTGGTATTACTGTTCAGTTTACAAACAATTCTCAATATGCAACATCATATCTTTGGAATTTTGGCGATGGAACAAACTCTACAGAACAAAATCCAACACATACTTATTCAACACCTGGAAATTATACTGTAAGTTTAACTGCAACTAATTCCGAAGGTAGCGATACTGAAACAAAAACTAATTATATAAAAGTTTTTGCCAACCCAACACTTGCGTTAACAACAACCCCTGAAACTGTTGATGTTACAAATAATGGAAGCGTTACTGCTGATGTTAATGGTGGAGCAATACCTTATAATTATAGCTGGTCTAATTCAGGAACAGGAAGTCAAATTACTGGTTTAAGTGCAGGAACATATTGTGTTACAATAACTGATAATAATGGCTGTTCAGTTGATGATTGTGCAATAGTTGAGCTTGATGGCGTAGCTCCAGTTGCGAATTTTGAAGCAAATCAAACCTCTGCATGTGGTAGTTTAGTAGTTCAATTTACAGATAATTCTCTATATTCTCCAACATCTTGGTTGTGGAATTTTGGAGATGGTACAAACTCAACAGAACAAAATCCAACTCATACTTATTCAACACCTGGAAATTATACTGTAAGTTTAACTGCAAGCAATTCCTCTGGTAATAATACTTTGACAAAGGACAACTATATTCATATTTATTCTATACCTAACTTAGAAATAGAAATTACTAATGCGTCAGGCGAGTTGGAAAATGACGGTTCTGCTCACGTTATAGTTACAGGCGGAACAACACCATATAGTTATCTTTGGTCAAATGATGCAACAACTTCCACTATTTCAAATCTTGTACCAGGAGCTTATTGCGTTACTGTAACAACTAATGACAATTGTATAGCAACTGCATGTGGTAATGTAGAAGTTCAAAACGGCAATTCTCCTATTGCAAACTTTACAGCAGACAATACTCAAAACTGTGGAAGTTTAACTGTTAACTTTACAGATTTAAGTACAAATAATCCTCAAGAATGGCTTTGGAATTTTGGTGATGGCACAAGTTCTACAGAACAAAATCCTCAACATTTCTATTCAGAAGCTGGTGAATATACTGTAAGTTTAACTTGCTCAAACGAACAAGGAAACGATGTAATTGTAAAAGAAAATTATATCATAGTTTTTGAAAAACCAAGTCTTTCTTTTGAAGTTACTGATGAATCTAGCACAGGAAGTGCCGATGGTACAATTACTTTAACAATTACTGGTGGTACAGAACCTTACCAAATTAATTGGTCAAACAATTCCCATGGTTTATATCTTGAAAATTTAAGTGCTGGTCTGTACTCTGTTGCTGTTATTGATGCTAACAACTGCATGAACACTGCAACTGTTACTGTTGGTGTTGTTACTGGAATTGCTAATAATATCAAAAATAATATTAGTATTTATCCAAATCCTTCAAACGGCAACTTTAAAATTGAAGCAGAAGAAAACATTATTTCTATTGAAATAACTGATGTTTCAGGAAAGGTTTGCTTACAACAAAACGTAAATTCTAAGTTTTTTGAAGTTTCAGAAAACTTTAGTTCAGGAGTTTATCTTGTGAAAATCAGCACTTTAAATGAAATTAATTTGCAAAAATTAGTTATAAAATAAACTTTAATAAACTTTCTTCCTATTTTTCTGTTTATCAGATAATAGATAAATTTTAAATTGAATACTAACAATTAAAACTAATTATTATGGAAGATATGATTATTTGTCATTGCATGGAAGTTTATAAAAGCGAAATCGTTAAAGCAATAAAAGAAAAAGGTTTAAAAACTGTTGAAGAAGTTGGCGAAGAAACTAATGCTGGAACAGGTTGCGGTGGTTGCCAAGATGACATTCAAGCTATACTTGACGAAATAAATTTGAGTTAAAAGTTAAAAGTTAAAAGAGGCTGACGCGTCTATTGTTTAAACCACAAAAGACACAAAAGGACACAAAAGACACAAAAGGCACATTCAGTTAAAAGTTAAAAGAGTTTTTAGTGTTGAGTGTTAAGTTTTTACTGTTTAGTCCATCGCTCAAGCGAATTTAATTTTAAAAACTTTTTTAACTTTTAACCAAATTGGCTGTCGCTTACGGTTAATCACATGTTGTCCTACGGACAAATAAGTTCTATCGCTTGCT